>OCTA010000411.1_pt1 | contig 39304 bp, 34 predicted proteins | sample 1538991 | NCBI WGS metagenome assembly OCTA01 (sample SAMEA3539302, study PRJEB22396) | soil metagenome | biome: tundra; feature: field; material: soil | place: USA | collected 2010-05 | depth 0.15 m | reverse complement strand
TGCCGCGCAACCTGCCCACGCCGCCGACCTACAGCAAGAGCAATCCCGCCGACACACCCATCCTGACTTTTGCGATCAGTTCGGAGACCTTGCCGCTCAATAAGGTCGCCGACTACGTCGACTCGATCCTGGCGCAAAAGGTATCACAGGTGGCGGGCGTGGGGCTTGTCACTCTCGGCGGTGGCGTGAAGCCGGCTGTGCGCGTGCGCGTGGATCCAGAGGCCCTCGCGGGCCGCGGCCTCACCTTGGAAGACGTCCGCACCATTTTGGTCGCGGCCAACGTGAACCAGCCCAAGGGATCGCTGGATGGGATTCGCCAGAACTACACCGTCAACGTCGATGACCAGATTGAAAAGCCCGTCAACTACGAGCCCTTGGTGCTGGCCTACCGCAATGGCTCGCCGGTGCGCCTGTCCGACGTGGCCGTCGTGCTCGACGATGTGGAGAACGCGCAGCTCGCGGGCTGGGCCAACGAGCACCGGGCCGTGATCATGAACGTGCAGCGCCAGCCGGGCGCCAACCTTATCCAGGTCACCAATAGCGTGAAAGCGCTCCTGCCGCAGCTCGGCGCCTCCATGCCCAAGGGCATCGACATCACCACGATCTCGGACCGAACCGAAACCGTGCGCGCCTCGGTCGACGACGTGCAGTTCACCCTCATCCTCACCATCCTGCTCGTCGTGGGCGTGATGTATCTGTTCCTGCGCTCGTTTCGCGCCACCATCATTCCGGGCGTGGCGGTTCCGCTCTCGCTCATCGCCACCTTCGGGGTCATGCAACTGTGTGGCTACAGCCTCAACAACCTGACCTTGATGGCTCTCACCATCGCCACCGGCTTCGTGGTCGACGACGCCATCGTCATGGTTGAAAATATCGCACGCTACATCGAGGAAGGCCTGCCGCCGTTCGAGGCCGCGCTCAAGGGCGCGAGCCAGATCGGCTTCACCATCGTATCGCTGACTGTGTCGCTGATCGCGGTGCTCATTCCGCTGCTCTTCATGGGCGGCATCGTGGGCAGGCTGTTTCGCGAATTCGCCGTCACGCTTGCCATCGCCATCGGCATCTCGGCTTTTCTCTCGCTGACCCTGACCGCCATGATGGGTGGGCACCTTCTGCGCGCGCACGAAACGCCTGGCCGGTTCGCCCGTAGCTTGGAGCGTGGCTGGGACGCCATGGCGCGCTTCTACGACCGGGGCCTGTGCTGGGTGCTGCGCCACAAGCGCTTCACGCTGGCAGCCACCTTGGCCACCGTGGGACTTACCGTCTTCCTCGCTTGGGTCGTTCCCAAGGGGTTCTTCCCACAGCAGGATACCGGCCTTCTCGTCGGCGTTTCCGAAGCGTCGCCCTCGATTTCCTTTCCCGCCATGATGGACCGGCAGCGCGCGGCGGCGGATGTGATTCGCACCGATCCCGACGTGCAGGCTGTGGCGTCCTTCATCGGCGCCGACGGGACCAACCCGACGCTCAATGTCGGACGGCTCTCCATCACGCTCAAGCCGCGGCATGTGCGCAAGGCCGACGCGGATACCATCATCGCCCGGCTTGCGCCCCGGCTGCGCGAGGTGTCCGGCATCGCGGTCTACCTGCAATCCGTGCAAGATCTCCAGGTCGACACGCGCACCAGCCGGACGCAATTCCAGCTCACCCTGGAAGACGCCGATCCGACCGAACTCGATGTGTGGGCGCCTCGCGTGCTTGGTGCCATGAAAGATCTGCCCGTGCTGCGCGACGTGGCCAGCGACCGCCAGTCCACCGCGCTCGGGCTTTCCCTGGTCATCGATCGCGACATGGCGTCGCAACTGGGCGTCAGTACGCAGACTCTCGACGACACGCTCTACGATGCCTTTGGCCAGCGCCAGGTCTCGACCATTTTCACCCAGCTCAACCTGTATCGCGTGATCCTGGAGGTCGCGCCCGCCTTCCAGCAGGATCCGGTGGCGTTGCGTTCGATCTACGTGCGCTCGGCCACCGGCGATCCCATTTCCCTGGCCACGCTGGCCCACTACGAGCAATCGCCCCACGCTCCAACCATCGCGCACCAGGGGCAGTTCCCCGCCGCGACCCTGTCATTCAACCTGGCACCCGGAGAGGCGCTGGGCGACGCCGTCGCGGCCATCGACAAAGCCATGCTATCGCTCAATCTGCCGCCCAGCGTGCACCCCTCGTTTCAAGGCACGGCCAAGGTCTTTTCCGAATCGCTTGCCAATGAACCCATCCTCATCCTCGCCGCGCTCATCACCATGTACATCGTGCTCGGCATTCTCTACGAAAGCTACATTCACCCAATTACCATCCTGAGCACGTTGCCCTCGGCGGGCGTGGGCGCCTTGCTGGCGCTGCTCATCTGCCGGATCGAATTCAGTATCATCGCGCTCATCGGCATCATCTTGCTCATTGGCATCGTCAAGAAGAACGCCATCATGATGATCGACTTCGCCCTCGAAGCCGAGCGGGAGAAAGGGCTCGATCCCGAAAGCGCCATTCACCAGGCCTGCCTTCTGCGCTTTCGGCCCATCATGATGACCACCATGGCGGCGCTCCTCGGCGGTTTGCCCATGGCGCTTGGTCAGGGCACGGGCGCGGAGCTACGCCGCCCGCTCGGTATCGCCATTGTGGGCGGTTTGCTCATTTCGCAGGTGCTCACGCTCTACACCACGCCGGTCATCTACCTGGCCATGGATCGCCTACGCCATCTCGGACGGGCAAACAAGCCAGGCACGGCGACCGTGGCGGCCCAACCTCCCGTCGGAGAACCCGCGGCGTGAACATCTCCGGGCCCTTCCTGCGCCGACCCATCGCCACATCCTTGCTGGCCGTCGCGCTCATCTTGGCGGGCCTGACGGCCTACTTCAATTTGGCCGTTGCGCCCTTGCCGCGCGTTGATTTTCCGACCATCAACGTTCAGGCCGCATTGCCCGGCGCCAGCCCTGAGACCATGGCCAGCTCGGTGGCCACGCCGCTCGAACGTCGCTTTGGCCGCATCTCGGGTCTGACCGAGATGACCTCGGCAAGTTCGCTGGGCGCCACCAGCATCACCATGCAGTTCGACTTGAGCCGCGACATCACGGGCGCCGCGCGCGATGTGCAGGCAGCTATGAATGCAGCCGGGGGCGAGCTGCCACCCAACCTGCCCAGTCGACCCACCTACCGCAAGGTCAATCCCGCCGACGCGCCTGTGCTCATCGTGGGACTGTACTCGGACACGCTGCCTCTGGCACAGGTCTATGATACGGCGAACACGATCCTGGCTCAGAAGGTGTCGCAGGTGCAGGGCGTGGGGCAGGTTTTCGTCGGTGGCGGGCAACAGCCGGCCGTGCGCGTGCAGGTCGACCTCGACGCCCTCGCTGGCCTCGGTCTGGGCATGATCGACGTGCGCACGGCGCTCGCGCAGTCCACGGTCAACAGCCCGGAAGGAGCGCTGGCCAACGATCAGCGCACCCTGGTTCTGTCGTCCAACGATCAACTCTTCGGCGCGGAGGCTTTTCGCAACGTGATCATCACCTACCGCGGTGGCGCGGCAGTTCGTCTGCGCGATGTCGCCAAGGTGTTCGACGACGTGGAGAACAATCGTGTGGCAGGCTGGGTGGACGGCAAGCGCGCGGTGGTGCTCCTCGTGCGCCGCGAGCCGGGCGCGAATATTCTCGAGACCATCGACCGGGTCAAAGCCTTGTTGCCCAGCCTGGCGACCTCCATTTCGCCGGCCATCAAGATGCAAATCGCGCTCGATCGCGCGGGCACCATCCGCGCCTCCGTGCGCGACGTGGAGACGACCTTGCTCATCAGCATCGGTCTGGTCGTGCTGGTGGTCTTGTTGTTCTTGCGCCGGCTGCGGGCCACGATGATTCCCGCCGTGGCCATTCCACTGTCACTGACCGGGACCTTCGCGGTCATGTACTTGCTCAATTACAGCATCGACAACTTGTCGCTCATGGCCCTGACCATCGCCACCGGGTTCGTGGTCGACGACGCCATCGTGGTAGTGGAAAATATCATGCGCCACGTGGAGCAAGGCATGTCGCCCTCGGAGGCCGCGTATCTGGGCGCGAAAGAAATCGGCTTCACCATCGTGTCCATCACCGTGTCGCTGCTGGCGGTATTCATTCCGCTGCTGCTCATGGGCGGCATTGTCGGGCGGCTCTTTCGCGAATTCTCGGTCACGCTCAGCATCGCCATTGTCGTGTCGGCCGTGGTGTCGCTGACCCTGACGCCGACTATGTCCTCGCGGCTCCTGCGCCAATTCACGCACGAAAAGCCCACGCGTTTCGCCCGCGTGTCCGAGCGCGGGTTCACGGGGCTGCAAGGACTTTATGCCCGCTGCCTCGACTGGATCCTGCGCCACCAGGTCGCTGCCCTCGCACTCACCATCGGCACCGTCGCCTTCACCGTCTTTCTTTACGTCGTCGTGCCCAAGGGCCTCTTCCCCCAGCAAGACACCGGCATGCTGATGGGTTCCACCGAGGCCAGCCAGGACGTATCGTTCCCGGCCATGAAGGCCTACCAAGAGCAAGTCAACGCCATCGTGTCGGCCGATCCCGATGTCCAGCATGTGGTGTCTTTTATCGGCTCATCGAACGCCTCGACCGGCAATGCGGGCAGCCTGTTCATCGCCTTGAAAGATAAGCCTGCACGCAAATCCACCGCCGACGAGGTCATCGCTCGCCTGCGTCCCAAGGTCGGCCACCTGCCTGGCATGCGCTTGTTTCTGCAATCCGTGCAGGATTTGCGCCTGGGCGGACGGTCGGCGCGCACGCAGTATCAATATACGCTGCAAGACGCGACCCTCGACGAACTCAATCAATGGGCGCCGCGCGTGCTTGAGAAACTGCGCAGCTTGAGTGCACTCAAGGATGTGAATACTGACCAACAGACTGCCGGACTCCAGCTCGGCGTCACCCTCGACCGCGAGCGTGCCGCGCGCTTCGGCATTCTGCCGCAGGCCGTGGACGAGGCACTCTACGATGCCTTCGGCCAGCGCCAAGTCGCGGTTTCGTACACCCAGCTCAATTATTACCGAGTGGTGCTGGAAGCCGCGCCCATGCAGCAGAGCGGGCCCGAGGCCCTTCGTCGCATCTACGTGTCGACACCCACGGGTGCACAAGTGCCTCTCTCCGAAATCGCGACCTTTGGTCCGGGCAATGCTTCGCTTGCCATCAATCACCAGGGCCAATTTCCCGCCACCACGATCTCGTTCAATCTGGCTCCTGGCATCGCGCTCGGCGACGCCGTCGAGCTCATTCACAAGGCCGAAGGACAGATGCACTTCCCCGACAGCCTGCGCGGTAGTTTTCAGGGAACCGCGCAAGCCTTCAAGAGCTCCACCGACAGCCAGCCCTGGCTCATTCTGGCCGCGCTCGTCACTGTGTACCTCGTGCTGGGAATGCTCTACGAAAGCCTCATCCATCCCATCACCATCCTGTCGACGTTGCCGTCGGCGGGCGTGGGCGCGCTGCTGGCTCTCTCTGCATTCAAGACCGAATTCAGCATCATCGCCCTCATCGGCATCATCCTGCTCATCGGCATCGTGAAGAAGAACGCCATCATTCTGGTCGACTTCGCCATCGAGTCGCGGCGCGCGCGCGGCACTACAGCCGCGGTGGCCATCCGCGAGGCGAGCCTTTTGCGCTTTCGGCCGATCTTGATGACCACCATGGCGGCGCTTTTGGGCGCGTTGCCTTTGGCCATCGGCGGCGGCACTGGCTCCGAACTGCGCCGGCCGCTCGGCATTGCCATGGTGGGGGGCCTTTTCCTCTCGCAGGTCGTGACCCTGTTCACGACCCCGGTCATTTACCTTTGGCTCGACCGTATCCAAGCTCGCCGCAAGGCACCCCTTGCGGCGAGGCTCGAAGCGAAGCCGGCCGCGACCGAGATTTCGTAGTTTTCCCCGCGCTGGGAGCTAGCCACCAGTCGCAGGCGGCGAACCGCTGGTGTCGAGGCAATTGACGGTCACGCTTGCACTCGTCAATCCCGGAGACGTGGCGGTCACCGTAATAGCACCCGGCGTGTAGGACCGCATGGTCATCTTGACCATGCCGTAGCGGATGCACCTAGTGTCCGGACACTTGGAATTGTCAAAGGTCATTGAGGTGCCCGTGGGGAATAGCCCGCCGCCCGAGGTCACAGCCAGTGTGATCGGGGCAGTGCTGTCAACCGCCGTCCCGGCCGAGGACACCAATTGTGCAGTCAGCTCGGTATCATCCGTGCCGTCGTTGCCAATGGTGAGGTTATCCGCAGTCAAGACGATCTTCGACGCCGTGCCGGCGGTGGGCAACGTGTAGGCAGTTCCCAGATGCTCCTGTCGGTATTGATACCATTCCGATCCGGGAAGTCGGTAGTAATCGACTATGCCGCCCAATCCACCATTGTCTGTTAGGAACGATCCGTAGCCGTAACCAACCCATCGGACTTGTCCCGCCCGCCATGGATAGGCCGCGACGCCAGTATGGTCGTAGTACTCGGTGATCAAATTGGGCTTCCCAGGGTCTTGATAGGTTGCGATGGTCGCCCCATCCCCATTGTATCCGACGACATCGGCCAGTTGATCGAACCCGCTTCGTTGGGCGCCGCCCACCGCGGATTTCCTCGAGGGATCGAGAGTCTCGGCCATGGCGGCTAGAACTTTGTAGAACGCCTTGCAATTGGTCATGGGCGTTCCGCTGGCCACGTCGAAGGTTTCATTTCCCATGCTCCACACAATGATGCTGGGGTGGTTTCTTCGTTCGCGAATGAATTCCGTCAATTGTTGCTTCAAGTTGGCTTGAAACGGTTGCTCGTCGGCCGCGACGGTCGGATAGGAGCTTTGCCGCCAGTCGGGCTGTTCGGTGGATGTGTATCCGCCCACTCCCCAAAAATCGTTTTCTGGCCATTCGAGCATTCCCAACTGGTCAGCCGCATCATCCCAGGAAACGTCATGGGGGTCGTGGCATTCCCTGATGAAATTGAAACCGGCGTCCTTCATCAATTTCACGTCCCTGCGAAAGCCCGCGTTGGTCTGTGCAATGCCCCAGCCAGCGCGATCGTCGTGCGCATTGATGCCGACGATCAAATAGCGCGCTCCATTGAGGTAGAACCCCTGCTCGGCCGTCCACTCGATCGACCGAATGCCCAGCGGACTCTCGTAATTGTCCACCACGCCGGTTCCATTCGACACGCTGGTCAGCACCCTATACATGGTGGGCGTTTCAGGCGACCATAGATGCGGGTTGGCAATGGCCGCGCTGGTTTGGTCAAACTCGTACAGCGCGCCCGCGGCGATCGATTGCGTGCCGGTCATGGTTGCCACCGTGGCATTGCTGGCATCGACAATGGTTGTCGTCACGGTACAGTTTGCCGCCGTTGCGTTCTCGTTCTTGATTTCCGTCTTGACCTCGACCGTCGCCGAGGTTGCTGAAACCTGTGGCGTGGTGACGAAGGTTCCATACCACGTGACGTGCAGGGGATCGGTCACGACAAGGTACACGTCCCTGTGGATGCCCCCTAAGAATAGCCAGTCGCCACCGCGCGGGGCGATTTGAGCGTTCCACGTGTTGTCGACCCGCACGGCGATGACATTGTCGCCCGCGCTGACGACATCGGTGATGTCGAAATAGAATCCGGTGAATCCGCCCTTGTGTTGTCCCACCGATGTTCCATTGACATAGACGTCTGCCACCTGGAAGGCTGCTTCAAACTCCAGGACAATTCTCTTGGAGGTCTTCCAGTCCGCCTGAACATTGAAATGCTTGCGGTACCAGCCAACTCCCATGTACCAGAAGATCCCCTTTTTCAGGGAATAGTAGGGGGTGTCGAAGACATGGGGCAGATTGACTTTCGTCCACGTGGTGTCGCTGAACGTGGTCGCCTGAGCGCCGGTCGCGTCGCCTTTGTTGAAGGTCCAGCCGGCATTCAGCATGATCTTCGTCCGTGCCGACGCGGCGGCTGTTCCACCGGTCGCCATGATGCCACCGGTGCTCGCTACACCACCAGTGGCGGGGATCCCGCCGCCGGTGCCGCCCGAGCCCTTGCCGCCGGTGGCGGGTTGTCCGCCGCTGACAGGTGATCCTCCGGAGAGAGGCAAGCCGCCGCTGACAGGCGAGCCGCCGCTGGCCGGCGAACCGCCGGTGGCGGGTAGGCCACCGGTGACAGGTGAGCCGCCACCAAGAGGCGTCCCGCCCGTGGCAGGTGAGCCGCCCGTGGCGGGCGAGCCCCCGCCGATAGGGGTCGTGGCGCCGCCGGTGACGGCCGGCGCGCCGCCGGTCACGCTTCCGCCGGGACCTGTGATGCCCCCTGAAGCTGGCGCACCCCCGGTCGAAGTTGAATGCCCAGCGGTCGAACCGCAGGCTTGAAGAAAGGTCAAGGCGCCGCCAAGGAGCAGCAGAGCCCCGCACCCGCACTGAAAAGTTTCCGTCACGTTCCGATTCCCAAGTCGCATCGCAGCCTCCAGCCGGTCGGCAAATTGCTACTGCCCAAAGTGGGGCGCGACGCCGCGGAATCGGGTCTGAAAATCTTACGCCACCCTACGTGGCGACCGAAAGCGCTGGTCCCTGGGAACCGCCATGCCCATGGTGTGGCAGGCATGGTGGTTCCGCAGGCGCGCTTGTTGCCGCGAAACTATTCGCTCGATTGCTGCAACGCCGCTTGGATGATCTGCGCCAAATCGAAGGACGGTTGCTTCTGGCTAGTCGCATCGGCGCCCGAGCCTTGCTGATAGCTCTGCACTTGATGGTGATGGTGGTGGTGGCCCGAGGCGCCTTGCGGCCCTCCCTTGGGCTGCAGATCGGGCATCTGGCCCGTCTGGGCCGCTTGGCTGAACTTGTCGGCCAGAGCGTTCAGGCGCTGCGCCTGTGGGCCGGTCGCATTCTGCGCGTCGGCTTTCAGCGTGTCCGCGATGCTCGACATAACGGACTTGAATTTGTCCGGATCGGATTGCTGTAATTGCTGAAGCTGATTAAGCAGGCTCGCCATGGGCGAGAGCTGGGTCGAATCCGCTGTGGTGGCTCCGCTGGCCGATTGAGTGGCCGCTGCCTGAGTCGTGTTAACCGCGTCGAGACCGTAGTTGCTGCCGATACTGTTGATGTCCATTGTGTTCTCCAAAAGTGATTCCCCCGGGGCCCGATGGCCTGATGGATTCATCGGCGTGAGGGGAGCGTTCCCTAAGCGGCCATTTTGGCATTCGCGAAGGGGCCTTCTCGGCAGGCAAATTCTGCAGCAGGCGGCTGCGAACACGGCACGTGAAAATGCCCAAAACGGCGCAAAGTGGACACCCGGATTCCGGTATGTGACTTGCAGCCAGTGGCCAGTGTCCCGTTGGAGGCGAGACAGCATTTCGAGAGACTCACCATCAGGAATTCCAGTCGCATGGGTGCGGCCGTGCTTCACGGTAACTCCCCCGGTCGCGCCTTCCGCTGGCGCGGGTGCGGTTCATTCATGCGACTGGAGTTTCCGCTGGTGGTCTGTCGACAGCAGGTGACCGTGTCAAAGCCCAGACGCACGCCCAGTATTCCAGATCTTCGAGATGCCTCTGGCATCTCATCTCAAGCCAGCTAGGCTCCTCGCCCACAATGACTCATGTCCATCAGCGCTGGCTTTTCGTCGCAGCCATTGTCGGTGTTCTATTGGTACCCGTCGCAAGCAGAGCGCAGCCGCCCGCTCCCGCGGGTGAGGAAACGCCACCATCGCAGGATCAACCAGTGAGTCTACCGCCCGCACTGCCTGGGCCAGTATTGCCTAGCGCTGCGCCGGCTCCGGCCCCATCCGACAAACCCGCCGGACTTGATTTCGACTTCTTTGAACCTGAAAATGCTGCGGCGTTGGGTGCCAATTCCGCAGAGAAGATCTCGAATGCCTCGGACCTGTCCAAGAAACGCCGGCATCGCTTGGAAACCCATCAACTCCTTGGCCTCGGCACCTGGGCGTTCATGGCCGCGAGCTGCATCATCGGTCAGCTGAACTACAACGACCTCTACGGCGGGGGCAGCGGCAGGGGCAGCTACATGATGCCCCATCGCCTACTGGTCTATTCGACGGCGGGCTTGTTCACAGCGACCGGGATCTACGCCCTCTTGGCGCCCCAGCCATACAAGAAGCCGCTCAAGTTCGATACCGGGCTCCTTCATCGCGTCGCTGCCATCGGCGCGACGGCGGGAATGGTCGCCGAGGTGGTACTGGGGTTCATCACCGCCCGCACCGCAGATTCAGGCAACGGGAGCGGTCTCAAGCAGATGGCGCAAATTCACGATGCGGTGGGCTGGACGACCTTCGGATTTATGACCATAGCTGGCACGGCTTGGCTCTTTTGAACCGCGCGGAAGGATCCAACCGATGTTGAAAAGAGACAAACCCACTCAGAGATACGCCGGCTGTTTTGTCGCAATGGCATTGGCCATGACTGCTTGCTCGTTTGGCAAGCCAGACATCGCGACTGTGCCGGCCCATCCCACGTTCGAGATCGACGTCAAGCCCCTGCTCGCGGATCACTGTCTGCTTTGCCACGGCTATCCTGCGACGCGGGGCGCGCCAACCAGTTTCCGGCTCGATGTCTACACTTCACCGGACAGTTTGCCGGCGGCCTATCAAGAGGCCAGTCGATTCATCCGCAGCATCCAAAATGGCAAGATGCCGCCTTCGGCTGCGTGGGGAGACGGCGTGGGGCCAAACGGCAAAGCGATGTTGCAGAACTGGGCAAGCGACGGCTACCCAGATTAGCGATTCACGGATCTGAGCGCGACAAACCGCCGCGGTGGGTGCGGCAGGAAGTCCAGGTTGACTTGTCGATGACTCGTTGGACCGACGGTCCGGGCAGTGCCGAGAGAGTCGTTGGCAGTGGCATTGCTCATGCACTAGCTGGAAGCATTCGAGGTCTTCTAGCCTAGAATGGAGTCAATAGGATGAACCAGAGGCCGTTCGCGAACGACGAGGCTCTGACCGTTCGTGGGACAATTTGATGGTTGCGAAGGTTGCCATAGCTGACGACGATGCGGAGACGCTGGATCTGCTCAGCGAGATCCTGCGTGGTCCCACGACAACGATCTACAAGGCGGCGAGTGGCGCAGAACTGGTCGTGCTGCTCTCCCAGCATGGGCCGTTCGACCTCATCGTGACCGATGTCGACATGCCGTGGATGGACGGTATTGCCGCGATCAAGTCGGCGCGCGGGTCCGAGGTTCAATCACCAGTCTTGTTCATCAGTGGTCTATCGCGTCCAGACCTTCCGGCCGAGATCGATCGACTTGGCAACGTCAAGTTCTTGCGAAAACCGATCTTGGTGTCTGACGTGCGCAAGGCCGTTCGCGAGTTGCTGGGCAACATGTCGTAGAATCCGGCCCGCGCAGTCGGGGCGGATCACGCGCGCGGAAGCCGGACGGCGATGCGCGTGCTGCGATCCGGGACCGACCACAGTTCGCAGGTTCCGCCCAGAGCTCGGGTCGTGCGCTCGACGATGGCTAGGCCAAGGCCGTGGCCAGGGACTTCCCGGTCGGTCAGACCGCGATAGAACGGCTCGAAGGCATGTTTCGCGTTCTCGGGATCCATGCCGATACCGTTGTCCTCGATGACGATCTCAACCATGGCGCCAACGTCGCGAGTCTCAATCTTGATGCCGAGCGCCCGAGATCGAGCGCGAAATTTGATCGCATTGCCAATGAGGTTGCGCAGGATTTGAGACAAAACCCCTTCGGCGCAGGCGACCTGACCTGCGTTCAACTTGGTCACCAGCAGGGCCCCTTGCAGTTCCGCGCCCATCTCCTCGATGATGCGCGAGATGACCACAGCGGTCGACGAACGTCCCTCGGGTGGACGTCCCGAAACCGACAAGGCAAGCATGTCGTCCACCACGCGCGCCATGCGATCGACCGACCGCCGAATTCGCTGCGCCATCGCCGTGACATTTTCCGGCAACGCAGGGGATTCGAGAATGAGATCGGTGTAGCCGCGGATGGGATTCATCGGGCTGCGTAGATCGTGGGCCGCGCGCCCGGCAAAGGCCTCCAGCTCGGCATTCTGCTCGGCAAGAAACTGGACTCGCTCCAGGACGAGCCGGCGTTGGCGAGAGAGAACGCGTAGCAGCCAACCCGAAATGATGGCCATGATCGCGAGCACGATCCCGCCGACGATGACGTTGCCCAAGATGGCCCGCCGGTTCGCGGCCTGGATGGCCGCCGCGTTGCCCTGTCCTTCGATGGTATTGATGGCCACCAAGTCATTGATCGACTTCTCGATCCGATCCTCAAGGGCGTGAGCTGACTGTGGGTGGTCAGCGGGGATGGCCGGCAATTGCGCCAGCAGATCCTGAAGGTGATTCCACTCTTCCCGTTCCCCCTTGTAGGTCGCAAGCGGGTCGTAGTGACGAGAATCCTCCGCGATATCCTGCTTCCATCGCTCGATCGAGTGGGCGTCGTTCGTCCTAGTGATCTGTTTTACGTCGAGCAGGATGTCCTTGAGCAAGAGAATCGAGCGCTGTCCATTTTCGAGGATGGAGGTGGTCTGGCGCGCCTCTTCCTCCGCGAAATAGACGTCGAGTCCGATCATCCCGACGATGAGCAGCGCCACCAAACCAAGGCCTACCCCCACGGGCCAGGCAGAGAGTGTGCCAGGTTTCGTCTTCTCACGACTCAAGGAGTCCTTCCATCGAAGTCTTATCGGCGTCACTCAGCCTCCATGATAGTCTTACGGACGTGGCTTTGCCCGCCCGGATTTTGATCGCTGAAGACGATGACCTGACCCTTGAGCTTCTGGCCACCGTGCTTCGAGGCGAGAACTATGAGGTGGTGACCGTGAGCGACGGTCACGAGGCCTTGAGACGACTTCACGAAGGCGCGTTTGACCTCGTGCTTAGCGACATCCAGATGACCCGGGCCAGCGGCCTGGAGGTTCTGGAAGCGGTCACCAAGGAATTTCCCGACACGCCTGTGGTTTTGATTACGGCCTATGCCGAGCCAGGCGCAGCGATGGACGCCATCGCCAGCGGGGCGGCGGACTACCTGGCCAAACCGGTCGATATCGTGGCGTTGCGTGCGACCGTCGCGCGCGCCCTGGAGCGGCGGCGGCTGGCCAAGGAGAACCGTTCGCTTCGTTCCGCCATCGCCGGGCACAAGATCCTCGTCGGGACCTGCCCACCCATGCTCGAACTTTACAAAGAGATTGCCCACGTCGCGCCCACCGATGCCACGGTGCTGATCACGGGCGAGAGCGGGTCGGGCAAGGAGCTGGTCGCTCGCACCATTCACGAACGCAGCCGCCGCGCCAGCCATCCTTTTGTTGCGTTCAACTGCGCGTCGCTGGCCGAGGGGTTGCTGGAAAGCGAGCTGTTTGGTCACGAGAAGGGTGCGTTCACGGGCGCGAGTGCGCCCCACAAGGGTCTGTTCGAAACCGCCGAGGGCGGCACCATCTTCCTCGATGAGGTCGGCGACGTTCCGGCCAAGATGCAGGGTGAGCTTCTGCGCGTGCTTCAGGAAAGCGAGGTGCGGCGGGTCGGCGGCTCGACCGCGATCAAGGTCAATGTTCGGGTGATTTCCGCGACCAATCGCGAGCTCGCCGCCGAAGTTACCGCGGGTCGGCTGCGCAAGGATCTGGCCTATCGCCTCAATGTCGTGTCCTTGCACGTACCGCCGCTGCGCGAGCGGGGCGATGACATCATCTCCCTGACCCTTCACCTGGCCAGCCGGCATGCCGCGCTTCTGGGCCGCGCCGAGCCGCATATCAGCGAAGAGGCGATGTACCTGATTCGCGGGTACGCCTGGCTCGGCAATGTCAGAGAACTCGAGAACGCGCTCGCCCGCGCGGTTGCCATGTCCCAGCGCGGGGTGATCTTGCCCGGTGACCTTCCGCCGCTTACCGCGAGCGCGCAGGCAAGCGGGCTGGCTTCGATTGATAACGACTGGCCGACCCTCGAGGAGTTGCAGCGTCGCTATATCGAACGCGTGCTCGATCACACGGGTCAAAACAAGACCTCTGCGGCCGGTATTCTTGGCATCGATCGCCGAACTATCCAACGGCTCGCTTCGCGCGAGGCGGGCAAGGACGACGATTCGCGGTAGGGGCGGGCAGACGCCCGTATTCGCCGCGGTCATGAAAGGAGTTGCCGGCTCATCAGCGCGGTGACGGCGGCGCGCAACTCCGGGATCCCGAACGGCTTGTGCAGCAGCTGCGCGTTCCCGAGACCATCGACCGTGGCTTGAATGTCTGGGCGATCGAGACCGGTAATGACCAGGACGGGCGTCATGACTTCAGACGCCCGGGCAGAGCGCAAAACCTGAAGACCTTCCATCCAAGGCATGAGGACGTCGGTCACGACCAAGTCGAAGGGATCGTTCTGCAGGAGAAGCTGCACCAACTCCACTCCGTTGGTCGCTTCGTAGATCTCGGTCGTGGGGCTTTCCAGGGCTAGCCGCAGTATTTCCAGACTTTCGGGGTCGTCGTCAGCGATGGCGATGCGCGAGATCGGCAGCGGATTCGGCGCTGCAAGCTCACCCAGTAGCAACTCACCAGTTCCGGAAGCATTCGTCATGGCAGATCTCCTTTGGACGGCACCTGGCAAAACCTCTGCATCGGCCGTGCCGCGACCTGGAGCCACTCCTCGCCACGAGTCGGGCAGCCTTGTGCACGGGACGAGGACTTTCTGTCACGCGAGCACGACGGACCACGACAGGCTGGCCATTCGACCCTTGGCACCGCGATTGCTCACTCCTTGATTCAGTCCGAAAGGAGGCTGCCCATGTTGACTCAAATCATCCTGATTGCGCTGCTACGGTCCCAGAGTGGCTTGCAGGAGCAGGCTTGGGACATTCCCGGCATCGAAGCTGACGACAACGCTCCGGAGGTCTTTCTCGTGTCCGCCAAACAGCGACGGGAGTGCCCTCATCCTGGTTCGGTGTGCCTTTCACCTGGTGGTAGTGGCACCTCGGAAGGCGTCGAGATGAGGGAGGACGCGTCCCCCATCACCGTCATGGCGCGCGGAGCGCAGGTGGCGGGCGTTGGTGCGCTACACAAGCTATTGCCCAATCAGCCCTGGCGGATCGAGATGGTCGCGGATTTCAAGAGCCGCTCGACGGACAGCCCAATCATCGTGGCCGTCATCGACGGCGAAAACCCCGAGGCTGTGGCGAATCATCAAGCCTTGGCGGTGTGGGATGTGAACATGCAGCCAGGCAAGAGCCTGGGCATGCGGTTTCAGCTTTCGCCTGAACAGGGATTTGCGCCGTCCCACAGCTACTTGCTGCGCGTCGTTCAGGGACAAGGCAAGTCCGAAAAGATCCTGGCCGAAGGCGAATTCCATCTGGAGTAATTTCGGGAGCGACAATCTGCCGCACCCTGTGCGACAGGGAGACGCACCTTCGCAGTCTTTCAAGGGACGATGACGGCATTTTGTGCTGGCACTAAAGGTGCACAGTTTTGTGTGCGCAAACTCGGAAAGCTACCCAAGATGGCAAAAGTCGCATCAGATCGCCTCGTTCGCTGGTCCGCCATGGCGCTCCGCCACCTGTATGACGACCTGTTCAAGCTCTCGGCCGCCCCCGCGAACAGCAACAGCACCTTCAAAGCCAGGAGACATGCGTGGCAATACAGGACCGCCGCGAGAACCTTTGGGCAATCGTGCCGGAAACTTGAAACGCGTCGAGCGAACTAGTGCCGTCCGCCAGAATTTCAACCAGCATTTGGCAGACGATCCATCCCATCCGGCTGCGTTGCTCCTCGGTTACATACGTCACGTATGCGCCCTCGTCGCGCCTTGCCGGACGGTGCGCCTCGTCCGCCAACTGATGGCCGATCTTCTGGCGGACGGCACTAGAAGAGCAATTTCCGCAGCCGCGATCTGCGGCATCCGCACTCCCGCTGGACCGTGGTTGCGCGGCAATTTGTCGGGCAAGCAGCGGCAGGATGTCGCAGCGTTGGGTCGCGAAGAGAGGCATGAATCATCCAGAGCGGCGCAGAAGTCCAATGGTTCCGTGAATCGCGAGGAGATCAGCCGCGGCACGGGCGATGCAAATCGGTGGTCGCAAACATCGAGAACGAGGTTCGATATGACGAACGAGCAAGCTGTCCGTGGAACGAGCACTCCAAACCCTTCGCAGACGACGCAGATCGATCCGATCGTCACTCGGGTCGCGATTGCCGATGACGATCCAGAGGCGCTTGAACTTCTGGGCGAGATCCTGCGCAGCCCGGGCGTCGAAGTTCACAAAGCCGCCAGCGGCGCAGAACTGGTGGTGTTGCTCGCGGATCAAGGACCGTTCGACCTCATCGTGACCGACATCGATATGCCCTGGATGGAGGGGCTCGCCGTGATTCGCTCGGCGCGCGCGGCCGAAATCCAAGCCCCAGTTCTCTTCGTCAGCGGTCTCTCGCGGCCAGACCTTCCGGCCATGGTCGAACGTCTGGGGAATGCCAAGCTTCTGCGCAAACCCATCGCAGTCTCCACCTTGCGCAAGACGGTCAGCGAGATGCTAGGAGTTGTGTCGTGAACGATCCCTCGGATAGCACACGCCAGCTGCGCGTGATTGCTGGGGCCATCGCAGCGGTCTTGCTGATTGGGGCCATCGACTACATCACGGGCGCCGAGGCCTCCATCGCGCCATTGTATTTGGCACCCGTCGCGCTCGCGACCTGGTTTGTCAGTTTGCGTGCGGGGTTGCTTCTTTCCGCTCTGTCGGCCGTGGTCAGGCTTCAAGATCTCTGGCTAGTTCCCCAGCCATCATCACATTGGTGGCATTCATTCACGCCCTATTGGAATGGGGTTGTCGAACTCGGCTTCTTCGTGGTGGTCGCCCTCATTTTGTCCCGGCTGAGAACGACGACCGAGCACTGGGCGACATTGGCGCGGACCGATCCGTTGACGGGTCTTCTCAACCGACGAGCTTTTGTCGAGACGGCCACGCTCGAACTCGCCCGCGCCGAGCGCTACCAGCGCTCGCTTTCGCTCGCCTATCTGGATATCGACGATTTCAAGAAGGTCAACGACGAGGGCGGCCACGACGACGGCGACCGGCTGCTGGTGGAGGTCGCGCAGACGCTGAAGCGCAACCTGCGCGCCTTCGATGTCGTCGCCCGCTATGGCGGCGATGAATTCGTCTTGCTCCTGCCCGAGGCTGTCGACGAGGCCGCGGAATTGGTCTTGGAAAAGCTCATGACCGCGCTTCGCGGGGCCATGCGCGGCCGCTGGTCCGCGACCTTCAGCATCGGGGCGGTGACCATCGACGGGCCGCTGACCACGCTCGATCGATTGATCCAGCAGGCCGACAAGCTGGTCTACGCGGCCAAACAAGACGGAAAGGATTGCGTGCGGCACCGGCACCTCCATCGCAGCGGCGCGGGTGGCATTGGCTTCACGCCCACACCCGAGATCACGATGGTTCAGCCGCTCTTCCGAGCGGCTTCGTCCTCGGCTTTGCGAGCAAAAGGCCGATGAGCAGCTTCGGTTGCGAAAGAATGGCAGTCTCCAGCTCCTGAATTGCGGAATTCGCAGCTAACTTTCTTTCCTGGCAGCGCAAAGTAACTTCTGTTGCTAGGTTCCAATCATCCTGGATCCGAAAATTCGCTCCCTCATGTTGTGGCCGATCCCTTCCTGCACGCGCGCATCGAGACATCTCGGGTGGAAGGCCGTGCTCGCATGTCTATCGGCCAGCGTGCTGCTGACTTCGCCGGCGCGCGCGCAAGACCTGGTCGCGGAAAACCGGATCCCGAAGAGCACACTTGACGGACAGCTGGTGCTGGCGCTGCCGGCGGCGCTGCAAACGGGGATGAGCGCGGGCGTGGGCCTGGGGTATTTCCGCGCGGCCACGGCGAGCGGCTGGCTGGCCTGGGGCGCACGCGCCTCGTGGTCGACCGCCACCGAGTACACGCTGATCGATACGGTTCGCAACGACGACATCCGGCTGCGCCTTTGTGGACTCATCCAGCACAACGCTGGCCGTGGTTCGTTCGGCCTGCGCCTCGGCGTGGGCGCGACCGCGGTCTACGAGAACGTCACGGCTTCGCAAGGCAGCCGGGCCGGGTTGACCGGCAGCGCGCTCGAAACCACCAAGTGGTACCTGCTGCCCGCCGCGGATCTCGAAGGTGTGGTTTTTCTGCGCGTCTGGCACGCCTGGGGCATGAGCCTGTCCGGCGGGCCGACCTTGCATCTGCTCGACGGCTCGGCTCGCTATGGCTGGTCGAGCGCACTGGGGGTGTTATGGCAGCCATGAAGACCTGGATTCGCGTTGCCTCCGCCGGGTTCGTGCTCACGGCATGTGGCAAGCCCGTGGGGCTAAGTACGCCGGCCAAGCCGTTGCAGCAGATTCACGTTCTGGTCACGGGCACCATCGCGGTGTCCTGGCCCGTGGACGCGGGCGACGTGGACGCGAGCGACGTGGACGCGGGCGACGTGGACGCGGGTGGCGTGGACGCGGGCGACGTGGACGCGGGTGGCGTGGACGCGGGCGCTGGGTCGCCCCAGCTCCGCGCAGCGCTGGTGTGGGGGCTGCAGTGGCTGCCCGAGCCGTTCTGCGTGCTGCCGCCGGAATCGCCCGAGGCCGCGGCTGTGATCGCGGCCGGGTGCCGGGAAAGCTTCGGTTTCGTTCCGAATCGCGCCGCCGCGGATATCCCCATCACGCCGGGCGTGCCCGCGACCTTCGATCTCTACACCTTGCCGGCCGCGGACGTGATGGTGGGCGATATCACCGCGCGCATCGCCTACGCCAGCGTGATCGTCTATGACGACCGCAATGGCAACGGCGTGCTCGATTTTCGCCATCCGCAGCGCCAGCGCCGCGGGGGCGATTCCATTGGCGACGCCGGGGGCGCGCCGGACGCGGTGTACGGCGCCAGCTTCATCTCGATGACCCAGCCCGACCGGCGGGTGGCGTTTCTCGAAGGCGATTTCAGCGCCTTGCGGAGCGTGGCCTTCTATCCCCGCTTGGGCTGCGCGGATCCGCCCAAGAGTTTCTCCATCCTGTCCGCGGGTGGCTTCTCCGCGGCCGCTGCCCTGACGAGCGGTTTGGCCGGGACGATTCCGCCCGAGGCCGATCCCTCCGCCTGCGCCACCGCCACGCTGGACGACGCCATCTTGATTCCGATCCCACCGCAAGTGCCGGCCGCGCTTTCCCAACTCGCCTGCGCCACCAACGACGAGGGCGGCGTGACCTTTTACCGTCAAGCTCCGGCCACCCCCAATACTCCGGCCGACCCGATTGATCTGACCCACTCGACCTGGGTCTGCGCCAGCTTCCCTCGCATCGGTACCGACGCCGGAGCCGGCTCGTCGGCCCAGCAACTCGTGATTGCCAGTCCCCCGAGCGATCCCTGCCGATCCACGCGGCACTACACCCTTCGCGGGTGCAACAACGACCCCTTCTGCGCCACGCCCACCTGGCCTGCCGCCGGAACACCTGTGCCTCCCTGGTGGCCGTGCTCCACCTCTCCATGACACCCATTCACCTCTTGCTCGGCAGCTTGCTCGCGGCATCCCCCATCCCGCAAGCCAGCATCGCCGCACCCGCCAGCGCGCAGTCCGTCCCAGCGCCGGTCACCGCCGCGCCAGTCTTCGACGAGGATCCGCCACCGCGCCTGTCGCTGCCCACCGAGAGCGACCGCGAGCTGTGGCGCAAGCCCGGCTTCCGCTTTGGACTGGGCGTCGTGTACGGCCGCCTCTACGGCATCGGAGGGCCACCCGACTATCAGATGATCGGTCCCACGATTCGCGGCGGCCTGCGCCTCGACGAGGCGTGGTCGCTCATGGGCTCGCTGCAATACCTGTACGCCAGCGGCGCGGCCGGCGCCAAGGGACTGCGCTTCGCCGGCACCATCGAGCCCACCTGGCACGCCACAAGCCACCTCTCGCTTGCCGCCGGCATCGGCTTTGGCGGCATCGTCGAGCAAGGCTCTTCGCGGACCGATCCCGCGCCGGCGGGCACCGAACTCAATTCATCGTACACCTTCCCCGACGCCAGCCAGCCGCTGCCAACCTGCAACGGCGTCGGCGTGGCGGGCCTGCTGCGCGCGCAGTGGCTGTGGGTGATGGGGCCGCGCTCGTCGACCGGGCTGGCGCTGCAGTTCGACGGCCAGTGGACGGCCTGCGTGGACGACACCGGCATCCCCGAGCCCGACACCGCCACCTCCATCGTGCGGCGGCAATGGTGGCCGCATCTCGGCGGCTCGCTCACCTGGGAGATCCAGTGGCGCTAGGCAAGCACCTCGGCGTCGCGCTCGCGGCCTGGCTCGCGCTGCCGGGGCTGGCGCGCGCGCAAGCGCCCGACGCGGGAACGCCCGCGGACGCGCTGTCGGACGCGGTGTCGGACGCCACACCCGTCCCGTCTCCCGAGACCAATCCCGTGGCCGAGCTGATTCCGCCGCAACCCTTGCGTCCCGCCACCGTGCCCTACCCGGCGAACGCGCCTCCGCAGGATCGGCCCATCGTGGTGCGTATCAAGCTCTCGGTCGGCGCGGACGGCGCGGTCCACAAGGTCGAGTTGCTCAGCGAATCGCTGCCCGTATTCGACGACGCGGTGGTGGCCGCGGCCAAAGAGTTCCAGTTCGAGCCCGCACGCTACGGCGGCAAGCCGGTGCCGGTCGAGATCGCCTTCACCCACACTTTCCAGCCGCCGCCCCCGCCACCCCCGCCCGTCGAGGAAGGGCCGCCGATGGTCTCGGCCCTGCGCGGGCGTCTGGTCGAGCTGGGCACGCGCCTGCCGGTCACGGGCGGCACCGTGGTCGCGCAGATCGGCGAGCGCCGCTACTCGGTCGACGCCGACCTCAAGGGCCGCTTCCGCTTACCCCTGCCCGCGGGCGACGCGCGGATCAGCGTGTACGCCCCCAACTGCAACGCCTATCTCCAGCAAGAGCACCTGGCCCCGCAGCAAGAACTGGTCGTGACCTACGCCATCGAGCGCGAGCGCTACGACCCCTACGAGATCGTCATCGTGGGCGACAAGCGGCGCGAGGAGGTCTCGCGCATCACCTTACGCGGTGCCGAGATCCAGCAGATCCCCGGGACCTTCGGCGATCCCTTCCGCGTGATTCAGACCCTGCCGGGCACGGCGTCCATCGTTTCGCTCCTGCCCTTCCCGGTTATCCGCGGTGCCAGCCCCAGCTCGACCGGCTTCTTGCTCGACGGCACGCGCATCCCGTATCTCTACCACCTGCTGGTCGCATCGAGCGTGCTCCATCCCGAGTTCATCGAGGAGATCCAGTTCTATCCCGGCGGCGCGCCCGTGCTCTACGGTGGCTACACCGGCGGCATCATCGACGGCCGCACCCACCGCGCGCGCAGCGATGAGCACTTGATCGATCTCGACGTCAATCTGTTTCAAGCCGGCGGCTTCGTGCGCGAGCCGATCCCCAAGACCAACATCACGGCGACCGCGGCGGCGCGCATCGGCAATCCTGGCCTCATCCTGAGCCTGGCGACCAATCGCCTCTCGCTCTCCTACTGGGACTACCAGTTCCGGCTCGACGGCGGCAATCCGCGCAACGGCTGGACAGCCCTGTTCCTCGGCTCCAAGGACGAGCTCGACACGCGGGCGGCCGGCACGGCCGGCAACCCGAACCCGCCGCTCGCGCCCGCGCTGATCCTCAACTTCCACCGCGGCGATCTGCGCGCCTATCACGGCAGCGGCGACTTCGACGGGCTCTACCGGGTGGTCCTGGGCTACGACCACACGGACAGCACGGGCACCGCCGTGGCCACCTGGTCGATCGAGCCCCAGGCGCGCTGGACCTGGCAGGCGGACGCGAAGCTGAAGCTGGTCGCGGGGCTGGAGGGCAGCTTTCGCGACTTCGTCGGGGGCCAGGCCGCGTCGAACGCGAACAACGCCATCAGCATCGCAACGTTCACGTCAGGGATGACCGCACTCTATGTCGGCTCGGCTCTGGTCGAAGGGCTTTACCGGCCTACCCCGCGTTGGCTGATTCGCCCCGGCGTGCGCGAGGATGTCTATTACGATGACCACACCAGGAAGTCGGCGACGGATCCGCGCCTGACCCTGCGCTACAAGCTCGCCGATCGCCAGCTCCCGGAGCTGACCGCGGGCAGCGACGACAGCGCCATCTGGCTCAAGGGCGCGGTCGGCATCTACCACCAGCCACCGCGCTTCGTGCTGCCCCTGCCCGGGTTCGACATCATGCCGCTGCGGTACGGCCTGCTCGAATCCATCCAGACCAGCCTCGGCGTCGAGGCGCCGCTGCGTGAGCACTTCAGCCTCAGCCTCGAAGGCTACTTCGCGTACATGAATCCGACCATCTTCGATCTCTCGGTCAACCAGCAGACGCTCAACACGACCGGCAACACCGCACTGATTCCAACCACCACCGCGCCGGGGCAGTCGACGGCACAGGATATCCTGAACCGCCTGGCCACGCCGACCACGGGCCGCGCCTACGGCGTGGAGGTGCTCATCCGCCGCGAGGTCAAGAGCGGGCTCTTTGGCTGGCTGTCCTATTCGCTGTCGCGCTCGGAGCGCGATCGCAACGGTGCGTGGGTCGCTTACGACTTCGACCGCACGCACCTGCTGAATTTGGTGACCGGGCTCCGATTGCCGCGTAACTGGGACCTGGGTTTGCGCTTCCAATATCAAAGTGGCAAACCTGCGACCACGACCTCCGGCTACAACACCGCGCGCGGAAATGGTTACTACCGCGTCGATTTGCGCGTGGACAAACGCGCCATCTGGCAGGGCTGGATGCTCGACTTCTACGTCGACTTGCTCAACGCCGCGCTCCTGCCCGAGGAAGTCACCCCGGGCACGACGATTCGCTACGTGTTACCCACCGCGGGCCTGCGGGCTCGCTTCTAGGTTGTTGTTGGAGACACCATGAACCAGTCCATTGATTCTCAAGCCCTCGATTTGATGTTGCGCGCCGGTTCGCGCTGGGTGCTGTGGCTGCTCATCTTTCTGTCCATCGCGGCGGTCGCCGTCACGCTCGAACGCCTGTGGTTCTTCGCGCGCTCGCGCCGACAGCGCCAGCACGTCGCCGACATGCTGGCTGCTTTGCGCAAGTCGGGGCCCGAGGCGGCGCAGAAGGCACTGGGCGCGGCGCGCTCGCTGGAGGCCACGGTCGCGCGCACCTGCCTCGAGCACATCGCCGACGGGCCGCAGGCCATCGAGGAGCATATCGCCGCGGTCCTCGAATACGATCGCGTGCACTACGAGCGCGGCCTGGCCTTTCTCGGCACCCTGGGCAGCAACGCGCCCTTCGTCGGTCTCTTCGGCACCGTGCTTGGCATCGTGCGCGCCTTCCACGATCTCTCCACCAGCGCGGCCATGGGCTCGCAAGCGGTGATGGCCGGCATCGCCGAGGCTCTGGTCGCCACCGCCATCGGGCTTCTGGTCGCGATTCCGTCGGTGGCTGCCTACAACGCGCTCATGCGCCACGTGGAAACGGCAGTCGTCGCGGCGAACACGGTGGGGCACCAGATTCTCGCCTATGTCAAAACCCTCAAGGCGGCGGCCGCGGCGCCGCCGACGGCGCGCGAGGTGAAGTGATGGCCGCCACCACGCGACGGCGCGGGCTCATTACGGACATCAACGTCACGCCTCTGGTCGACATCATGCTGGTGTTGCTGATCATCTTCATGCTCACCGCGCACCTCATTGCCAAGCAGGCCATCGAGGTGCAATTGCCCAAGGCCGCGAATTCCACGGCGGTGCCGGCAACGACCCTCGCGGTGACCTTGACACACGAGGGGCGCATGTACTTGAACGGCGTCGAGACCACACCCGCGGCCCTGCGCGCCACCGTGCAAGCCGCCGTCGCCAAGGATCCCAAGACCCAGACCATCATCGCGGGCGACAAGGAGGTCTCGCACGGTCGCGTGGTATGGGTTCTCGACCTGGTGAAATCGCTGGGTGTCACCTCGTTCGCCATTCAGATCGATCCAGCGGGCATGACCCCACCTTTGCAAATGAAATGACCTACTCGGCTCGTCTCGGGATCTGTGCGGTGGCCTCGGTCGCCAGCCACCTCTTGCTGGCGCGGGGCACGGCATCATTGCCCGGCCGCGTGGAGGCGGCGCAGCCGGTCGTGCTGCGCGTGGAGGTACGGCAGGCGGCGGCAGAGCCTGAACCCGAGCCAGCGGAGAACCAAGAACCCAAGAAGCAGCCCGTGCACGAGGCGCCGACCCGGCGCGCACGCGTGGCCGTGGATTCCGCGCGGCCAACTCCGACCAAGAACATCACGCCGACGGAAAGGCCGGACACCAGCGACAGTGCCACCGACACGCCCGTGTTCGGCATTTCCATGGAATCGACGTCGGCGGGCGGCACCGGGCCGAGCATGCGCGTGGGCAACACCTTGCAGACCAAGCCGCGCGACAAGGCGGGCGAGTCCGCGGTCGGCGGCCTCCGACCGCTCGCGGCGCCGGTGCCGGTCTACCAGGTGACCAAAATGCCGCTGCCCAGAGGGGGCACCTGCCCTCCCGGTCCCTATACGGATGAGGCGCGCGAGGCTGGCCTGGAGGGCATCGTGATTCTGTCCTTCGTGGTCGACGAGAATGGGCGGGTGCGTGACATCAAGGTATTGCAAGGGCTCGGCCTCGGGCTCACCGAGGCCGCCAAGCGCGCGGTGCAAGCCTGCCCCTTCTCGCCCGGCGAGCGCGACGGCAAGGCCGTTCCGACGCGGGTCTCGTCGTTCAAGATTCGCTTCAACCTGCGGGAAAACGAGTAGCCGCCAGCCGGATCGGGGGCGCTGGCCGCAACGCACACGCGGGCGGTTCAATGGACCATTGGCCGACACCGCGTGCTACAGGAAAACCGTGAAATTGCCGATCTAGATCAGTGCATCCAGGTCGAGGCTGTGCCCGGTCTTCCTTCCCCACCCTCCATACCATCCGCCAAAGTTGATGGCGGTAGGGGGCTGATCTGTTGAGCGCCAGCGCACAGCCTGCATTGGATCTGTCAGGGGCAATCTTGGAAGGCACCTATCGACTGGTGCGCCTCATCGGCCAGGGCGGAATGGGGGCCGTGTACGAGGCGGTTCAGCTGCGTCTCAACAAGCGTGTCGCGATCAAGATCATGTCTCACGAGCACACCGCCAATTCGGTGTCGCTGGCGCGCTTTCATCGCGAGGCCGAGATCACGTCGCGACTGGGTCATCCACACCTGATCAATGTCATGGACTTCGGCACGTCCGAATCCGGTGAACCCTACCTGGTGATGGAGATGCTCGATGGCGAGGATCTCGACGCGCGTTTGCGGAAGGTGGAACGCTTGCCGCTCGAAGCGACGGTCCGAATCACGAGACAGGCTGCTTCCGCACTGGGCGCTGCGCACGCCCAGGACGTCGTTCACCGCGACATGAAGCCGGGCAACATCTTTCTCTTGGAAGTCCCCGGCGAGGCGGAATTCGTCAAGGTGCTCGACTTCGGCATTTCGAAAATGAAAGCCGCGCGCGCAAAGCTGACGCGCGCCTCGGCGGTCGTGGGAACCCCCATCTACATGTCTCCCGAACAGACCCGCGGTGATGGCGACAACACCGATCATCGGGCGGATCAATGGGCTCTCGCCTGTATCACGTGGGAGATGCTCACAGGTCATCCGCCCTTCGAGAGCGACGACGTGAATACGCTCTTCCTTCAAATCAACCGTGCCGATCCACCACCCCTGGTGCGGCACGTGCCCGATTTGGTTTCCGGTGTGGAATCGGTGCTGCGAAAGGCACTGTCGAAGCGTATGGTCGAGCGCTATCCCTCGATAAAGGATTTTGCCCACGCCCTTGAAGACGCCGCCTTTGGCCGACCCGCGGAGGCAACGCTTCCACCGGAGATTCTATCGACGCCGGCGCTCGCGCAAGCAAACAGCGACAAGGCGGTCGCAGACGAGGCCAGTCCAGGCGAGGATACCGGGCAAGGCATGGCGCCACGCCAGGAGGCGGAACTAGAAGAGGCCGCACAAAGCAAGCCGGTTTCGGTGGAATCGCTCATTGTCACCGCAGAAGCCTATGCCAGACCCATGTGGCGCAGGCCTAGGGTGGCGACTGCTGGCGCCGCCGGCCTGGTGTTGCTCGCGGTGTTCTTGCTTCGTCCATCGCAAGCGCCCCCCATCGCTCGCAGATCTGCCGCGCCCATCGCACAAACCATGGTTCGGGCAACAGTGGCCACCTTTGCGCCCGCGGTTGCGCCAAGCCGGGCCGTCGCACCGCTTGCCGCTCCCCCAATCCCTACGGCCACTGCGCCCAGCAGGCAGGCCAAGCCGGCACGAGCTCCCGGTACGACCGCAACGAGCGAAAGCATTCCCAAGCCCAAGGTGCCGAAAGCATCACCCAAGCCAAAGATCTTCTTAGAGTTGTGACCGCGTTCGCAGCACACAGGGCGACTGGTTCCATACCGTGAACACGGGGATGCACCAGCCGCGCGCCTGGAGCTGGCGCCGAAGATCGGTGGCGGTTGTTCCGGGGAAGTCGTCTTCCGCGATCACGACGTCGTTTCCTGGATCGGTGGGTATGGGCAGTTGCTCCATGAATTTGAGAAGGGTTTGACTGTCACTGGCCGCGATCACGTCGCGGTTCTCGGCCGCGTATTCCGAGGCCAGCTCTTCGCGCAGCCGTGGATCGGACGCCTCGATGAACACCCGATTGTTGTCCACGGCGAGAAGCGTGCGTTCTATCCACCCGAGAGGGCGGCCAGTCTTGCCGACGGCCACGGGGTGGGTCGATGCGTAGCTCTGAGTCTTCATGGGAAGCCTCCTTTCGGGGCACGATCAAGGAATACAGCAAACGTAGTGCCAGACCCAAAGGAGCAAGTGGCGCGCGGATCGCACGGTTCGTTCGCGAATGGGGATGTGGCCGCGGCAGTTTGTCGCGGCTGGTCCCCGTCGCACTGAGCATCGATTGGCATTGCCCTGCCTTCCCTACGACGTGTGAATTCGCACCGCACCAGCGCATGCGCCGCAGCGATTTGCGTCTGGCACCGCACGTAGCCGCTTCTTGTCGATGGGGCGGTGGCAGGCAACGCACGTCCCGTATGTGCCATTGGCGATGCGATCGAGGGCTGCCTGAATGCGCACGATGGCAGTCACTTCAGTCTCGCTCAAGCCTTCGAGCAGGGCGGCGGCCGTACGGGTCGCGGCCAGATCCTCCCAGTCCGGCTCTCGCTCCGCGAGCAATTGCTCCTCGTCAGCCAGCGCCTCGCGCTGGCGGCGCAGAAGAGATTCCTTCCGGACGAGGAGGACGCGGCGGAGGGCTTCCGTGGTCTTCTTGTCCAGGGGGCTGTTCGTCAATTTCTCCTGTTGTGGCATGTCGCGGGCGAGGCCCGACAAGGCAACCGCCAGGTGCATGTTTTCGCCGCGCACAAGCGCGCGCTCGACGTGCCGGGCCGCGCGAGCCGCGATCTCCGCGGGATCAAGTGCCGTGGTGCTACCGAGGTCGTACGCTGCCGTAACGATATCCCCAAGCGTGCGTTTCCTAGATTCTCGGTGTCTTGCTTGCATGAGTCATCTCCCAGTGCTGTGTGACAAGGGAAATCAGCTGCACGGCGGATGCCACGGGTATTGACTGAGTCCGAGTCCACGTCATGGGGGCAGGGACGCTTCGGAGATGGTCGTGGGCGCGGCGCCCCGCCGCGGTCGGCGCGGCACCTCGTCGCGGCTTCGCCCAAAGACCAGTCCGACCGGGATCTACTCAACGCTTCCTAAACAACGTGCGCCTGGCCGCGGTGCTCAAGCAAGTTGCATCAGCGACCGATAAGAAGGACAGAAAACTGCAATGAGCATCGCGCCGCAACAAGCTGCCCGATCGTGCATCATTACCGTCGGTGGCGGAAAGGGCGGGGTGGGCAAGAGCATTCTCTCGCTCAACCTCGCGGCCGTGCTTGCGCAAGACGGTCATCGTGTGGTGATCGCCGACATGGATCTCGGCGCCGCCAATCAGCATCTCCTCCTCGGCCTGCCGAGCCCAGCCATGGGACTTCAGGCCATGCTCGACAAGTCGGTAGGAGAGGCCAAGAACTGCCTGATCGAGACCCAAGTGCCCAACCTCCGGCTGCTGGCCGGCACGAGTGGCGTGCTGGGTGCCGCCAACATCACCCACGCGCAGAAGGTTCTCCTTCTGCGCAAGTTGCGCGCCCTAGAGGCGGACATCATTGTCGTCGACGTGGGTGCCGGCGTGGGATACAACGCGCTCGATTTTTTCGATCTCGGCGCACGCAAGCTGATTGTGACCACACCCCAGGTCACCGCTCTTCACGATGCCTACGCATTTCTCAAGAGCGCAGTGCTGCGCCTTTTGCGCCACAATGTAGAAGAGGACATCGATGCGGCCCTGCTCGAGCCGGCCACGCTGAGCACGAGTACCGAAAAGGTGGTGCAGATTTTGGCCCGCCTACGCGAGACACGCCCACTATTGGCCGATAAGGTGTTCACTGAGATTGAACGCTTTGGCGCATGCATGGTTGGCAACCAGGTGTTCAAGGACGCGCATGCCGGCGTCTTTGGGGCAGTGGCGCGTACCATGCACGATTACCTCGGTCTGAAAGTCCCTGTGCTCGGTTGGCTGCGTTCTTCAGCCACCATTCATGAATCTGTCAACAACCGACGGCCACTGGTGCTTGACCGGGACACCAAGGACACGGCCGCTTTTCGCAGCCTGGCCCGAACTCTGCTGGCGACCCTGCCAGCTGAGGATCATGACTTGGGCGTTGTCGACGAAGTGGTTATCGACGAGCCATCTGCCGCCTGAACCGGCATCCGACGTAACGAGCTTGCCGATGTCCTTAGGAATCACATGGACAGCAAGAAATCGAACCCCCGCCTGGGCCTGATGGCAAGGAACGGCATACCGCGGGCGGCTGCGGCCAAGGACGGGGGCCGGCGCTGCCACACGCCAGTGCGTACTCGTCGGAGTGACACTGGTTTTCACAATTGGAATAGGAAACTCCCGGTGTAAAGTTCGGGCCAGGGCACTCCGTCAGGTTGTTGCTCAAGCAATCCAGTCCACCGCCGTTCGAGCCGCGGCATGAGAGGTGCGCTTGTGCAGCCACGCATTGCCCTACCGACGAGTCCGCCGAATCGAAACTCGCAGGCCATGCGCAAACGCGCGAAGTCACTGCGCCGTCAACCACGCCGGTGGTCGACGACTGACAATTGCAAGCCCAGAAGCAAGCCAGCGCGAAAAGGACCCCGAGCGCTCTTTGGTTGTTGCGCCGAAAAAGGTTCTTCTCCATGGCACTCCTCCTGGTGGTCTGCCCAGTCTTGCCGTTAAGCAGCGAGCCCGCCGCACGAGCGGTTCGTTGATGCTACTCCGATTCCGCTGCGGCGGGATCGAGCGCTGCAACGGTTTGTTCGGCAGCATCCTGCGTCTTGACGTCAGAACGTCATGACGTCATAATGCCAATCATGGCACAGGCGAAGAGAGCCACCGTTTACTTGGAGCCGACACTACACCGCGCCCTTCGCGTCAAGGCCGCGGAGACGGATGTGTCGGTGTCTGAACTTGTGAACAACGCCGTTCGCGCAGGACTGGCTGAGGACGCTGAGGATCTGGAGGCGTTCCGATCCCGGGCGAAGGAGTCCACGTCCTCCTTTGAGAACCTCGTCAGCGATCTGAAGCGACGTGGAAAGCTATAGACTCGAAGTCAAGCGTTCGGCGGCCAGGGAGATCGGCGATCTTCGGAAGGCCGACTGCCAGCGCGTTGTCGCGAAGATTCAGCTGCTCGCGAGCAATCCACGACCCAACGGCTGCGAGAAGCTCAGCGGCGCAGAGAAGTACCGCATTCGGCAAGGCGACTACCGCATTCTCTACGAGATCAACGACTCGATGAAATTGGTGACCATCGTGAAGGTGGGCAACCGGCGAGAAGTCTACCGCTGAACTACCCGCTGCCTGCCGAACGATGTGCCGTTAAGCTGCGGGAGGCCGAGAAAGAACACATTGCCAGATGTACAAATGGATGTACACTCTAAGAATGTCCAAGAGCTATTCCGTTGCAGACGCGAGAGCACATCTTCCAGACATCCTGGATGACGTGGAGGCGGGCAAGGACGTGCAGCTGACTCGGCGCGGGAGAGCAGTGGCGCTGGTGCTTTCTCCACAAAGGTACGACATGCTTCGTAGCGAGCACACCAACTTTGGCGACGCATTCCGCGCGTTCCTTGGGCGACATGCCCCAGAGGAGATTGGTCTGGAACCTGATTTCTTCGGCTCCATCCGCGATCGAGAGCCGGGACGTCGAGTCCGACTGTGACGCTCAAATTCTTGCTAGACACGACCATCATCTCTGCGCCCATCGCAAAGATACCCAACCGGCGCGTCGTAAGAAAGCTTGAACAACAGAGCGATCACTGCGCCATTGCTGCGCCTGTTTGGCACGAGCTGATCTATGGCTGCAGTCGGCTTCCGGCCGGAAAGCGGAAAAGTGCTTTGGAAGAGTACATCCACGGCGTCGTGCGACGGTCTTTTCCTATTCTGCCCTACGACGATGCGGCGGCCGAATGGCACGGGCGGGAAAGAGCCCGACTCGAGGAAAGGGGAAGAACGCCGCCATTCGTGGATGGCCAAATCGCAGCAATCGCTCACAGCGAGAGCCTAACCCTCATCACCGCAAACACCGAGAACTTCCGGTACTTCGATGACTTAGAGATCGCGGACTGGACGAGATGACTGCCGTCCAGTCAACGCCTTGCCGTTAAGCTGCGAGCGGCCGTCCGCGGCCGAGCGCTGCAACGGCTTGTTCGGCGGCTCTCACCTTCATGGAACCAATTCCAGGGCCTGGGAAAGGCGAGGACCAATTCGAATGGCACCAAGGTCCCGCCGGTCGGTCGTCAAGACTCGATAGACGCGCCGTCTTTCGGCAACTGCAGCCACGGTGCCATCAACCAAACCGAGGTTGAGCCCTGCAAATCTTGCATCCAGTTCCATGGATCTGGCGATGTCGGACGGAAGCGGTAGTTCGTACTCGTATCGTGTTCCTGGATCGAAGATGTCCGCGACCAGCCTTCTCATGGCTGCTCGGTTGTCTCTGAGAAAGTAGTCAACCTCGGCGAGAATGAGCCCCGGCACGATTACCGAACTCGCTGACGTTAGCGCCTCCTCGTATTCCGGAAAGCTTGGCGCGCCATCTCGGTCGCAAGCGAGCGCACGGAGGAGTCCACCGGTATCGGCGACAAGCGCTGATTTCAATCCTTGAGATCCTTGAAAAGTAGAGACTCATCGCCGAGTTTGCTGTCGGTCGATTCGAACAGACTGGTCGTGGGTGGCCGGCGGCCCGAGTAGTACCGTGAGGCCACAACGCGCAACCCCTTTCGGACAAGCTCCGAAGCCGAATGCCCCGCAGCACGAGCCTTCTTCAAAGCTCGGATGTCATCCTCTTCCAGTCGAACCGTGGTTGAAGTGAGACGCGCCATACACTCACCATACATCGCAAAGACGGCCGAGGCAACGGTTCCTCGCAACTACAACAGTCCGCCGAACGCCTTGCCGTTAAACGGTGGGCGGCCGTCTGCGGCCGACCATCCGCTTCAACGGCTTGTTCGGCGGCGCTACGTGTGTCGAAGCCATCGTTCGAAGTCCATCGCTCCGTGCAAGACCGCGAGAATGCGTACCTCCTGCGACGAGACCTGATACATAAGCCGAAACCGATAAACGAAGATCTCTCGGACGGACCGGCTCCCAATCTCCGGGACCACGCGACCGCGTTCGGAGAAGACGGACAATGATTCCGCTGCGGCAAGCACGACTTCCAGAACCTTTGCAGCTGCGGCTGGTGAGTCGGCCGCGATGAACTGCAGTGCCTCGTCGAGACAGTCCCGCGCGGCGGGAGTCCAAACTACTGCTCGCTTCCCGCCAGCCACTTCTGACGAAGCTCCGCAGCGACAACATCGTGGGGGATCAGCCTGCCGGCATCCACGTCGGCAAGCCCGGCCTCGACCTTCTGAATGACGTACAGATGGTAGACGACATCCTCAAGGCTGCAATCATCAGGCAGCCGATCGAGAAGATCCTTCACCCTTTGCTTCGTTGCTTCCACGCTGGAAGAATAGCACATCGCCGACGTATGTTCCCCGCGATGACACGTCCGCCAACGCTTTGCCGTTAAGCTGCGAGCGCTTCAACGGCTTGTTCGGCGCCGGCCTGGTTGGGGCGACGCCGGCAACTGAGCCCCATGCCAGACGGCGACGATCCAGACAGTGGGCTTTTCCACGCGATAGAAGAATCGATACGGTGGGACGATCACCTCGCGATGCGAGAGTTCAGGGAACTCTGGAATCTTCCGACCCGACTGCGGATACGTGCTCAGCCGACGCAGGCTCTTCTTCGCCCGCGCGAGAAGCGCCAATGCGGCAAGGGGATTGTTCGCCTTGATGTACTCAAGACCCGCGAAAAACTGCGATCGCGCGGACGGCGTGAAACGGACCTTCATTTCGCCAGGATCCGGTCGGCTTCCTTGAACACGTCTTCAAGTTCGTAGCCCTTACCCGCAGCAACCTCCCTGTCCCCTTGCGCCAGGAGACGAAGGATTTCGCGTTCGTGCGTCGACCGCTCGTACTCCTCGATGCTGACCATGACCGCCGCGGCCCTCCCGCGCTGGGTGATGACTATGGGTTCATGGCTGTGCTTCATTCGACCGAGGATGTTGGCCGCATCCTCACGCAGGTCGCTGATCGGGACGATGGATGGAACTTTGCTCATGGACGTACTCCGGAAGGTACGTCGAAGAGTACCGTTTGTGAGCACCCCGCGCCACACCAAATGCTCGTGACGTGCGCCGAACGCCTTGCCGTTCAGCGGCGGGCGCCGCAGGCGACCGTCAGTCAGCTGCAACGGCTTGTTGGGCAGCGATGTGAGTGATCTGTGCTAGCCTCGTGAAACGGTGACACGTAGGTTCCCGACGTTCCATCGAATGACGAGCGATGCAACACTGATCGCGTTCCTTGTCGTCCTATCCTCATTTGGGTTGGCGTGTGCGACGGCAAAATCGCGCAAGTCAGTGGGAGTGGCCGCCACCCGTGAGCCATCCGCGATCATCGGGCCTGAGTGTCCTGCTATGGGCCCCACCATCAACGCCACGATCACCTTGATTCAGAAGGGGAAGCCGCCTCATCTGACATTTGCGGCAGACCTTCGCGTTCGCAACCCGAGCACTGCCCCGGTGTGGCTGCTGTACGATGTCGGGAATAGCGATACATTCCCGAGCATGGTCACATCTGTGGTCCTTGCACGGAAAGCACCTGGCCACCAGAGCCTGGGCTGGTCGTTCGGTGGCGACGGCGCCTTTCAGGCTGTGCGCATTCCCGGCGGGGCCAGTCTCCTTCTTCGTGATGCGGAGTTTTCCACCTTTGAACAAGAGCGTCCGTTAGCGCTCGTATTCGCCAGCCAGATCAGCATCGACGGCCAACCTGCCGAGGAATGGTTCGGTCGGACGGGGCTGCTACCAACGAAGGGCGACATCAGCCTCAGCCCCGCAACGCCGGATTGGAACACGGAGCACGAGTGGCACGGAGAGAGCCTCAACGCGCCCGCCCTGCGAGTTGACGTACTCTGCGTGAGCCGCGTGAACCTGACCCCGGAGGTAACCGGGCACTGAGACGCTCGCCTCCTTTGCCTTCCTGGGAAGGTCTGCCCAACGCCTTGCCGTTAAGCGGTGGGCGGCCGTCTGCGGCCGACCATCAGTCGCTTCAACGGCTTGTTAGCCGCCGACCACCCAGAAGAGCTCGCGTGCAGGCCCGTGACAACAATCTTCTTGTCTCCGAAGGCCGCGACAAGTTCCAGCCGTCCGCCGATGGCGGAAAGATATCGCTGCAGGGTGGAAACTTGGCAATCGTCGAAATTCTCCCGGCCCTCGAGCCGGGAGATGTCCGCCTGGTCCATCTGAGACACACCGGTGACATCAACTTGCGTCTTTCCTGCCGCCTCGCGGAGAGTTCGCAGCGTTAGATGAACCCCGCGTTGGGCGCGCAAGCCTCGACCGAGAACCCGAACGGGCTCCTCTTGAATTTCAATCTTTCGCTTGGTTGCGTGGCTCATGAATGTTCTCCAGTTTCATAGACTTCTCTTTCGCCCCCGGTGGCTGGACGGGCGCTGATGATCCGATCACGTTCACCACGTTCGACGTGAACGACGTACAGCAAGCGCTCACGCAGCGATGTCCCAATGACCACCAACCGCCCAATTCCTGACCCGTCATCAAGGTAGACTGCGGACGGATCGGCAAAGACGGTCGCGGCCTCAGGAAACGACACTCCGCGCTTCGCGAGATTCGATGCAGCCTTGGCTGAGTCCCATTCAAAGTCGCCCTCGAATACCGTTGGCATCGCATGCAGGAGTATGGGATATAACCCATGGCGAGTCAAACGCTTCTAGAGATCTCTCGCGCGGCTAACGCCTTGCCGTTCAGCGGCGAACCCGCCGCACGAGCGGTTCGTTGATGTTACACCAATGTCCCTGCGGCGGGATCGTCAGTCGTGCAACGGCTTGTTCGACAGCAGAGCAGTCAAACGTCGCAATTTCTCCGACGAAGCGGTTCCGGTCTCCCGACATCGCCAGAGATTTCGCGACCTAGGCCGCGCCGAAATACCGTGATCGCCAGTCGCGAGCCCGTATCGCCGAACTGATGGGCGCTGCCCGCCGCCAGATCGCTGGCCGTCGTCGCCATCCGCACGCCGATGACGAACCTCCGGGGAACCTTCCATCACCGCCGTCTGACTGTCGAACGCTTTGCCGTTCAGCGGCGAACCCGCCGCACGAACGGTTCGTTGATGTTACTCCGATTTCCCTGCGGCGGGATCGTCTGCAACGGCTTGTTCGACAGCCTCGAAGCGGATCATCGATTACAGACCTCAACCTTGATCCCGGACATGCGCACTTCGTACCGCTGCCCGTTCCAGGTGGCCTCGATTGTGTAGCGACATCCAACCCACAGTCCCATCCGCACCGGGCTGTGCACGGTGAACGTGAACGTAGGCTCCGAGTAGGCGCCCTTCCTCACCTTCTCAACATTGAGGTAGACGCCCCAGTTCTCGATGGACGGCGGCGGAGCATCCACCTGGAAGATCGATCCAACCGTACCGGTAAGGACGATATCCTTTGATGTGACCTTTTCCGATGCGATAGCCAATGGACAAGCCGTGAGCCAGGCGATGATGATCGCCAAATTCGGTGCGGTGGTTCTGCGTTTCGTGGAAGTCATAGGGTGGCGGTCTGTCGAACGCCTTGCCGTTCAGCGGCGAGCCCGCCGCACGAGCCGTTCGTTGATGTTACACCAATGTCCCTGCGGCGGGATCGTCAGTCATTCAACGGCTTGTTGGGCAGCGGCGGGGACCCGACTCCTTAGCTTTGGACAGAAATCCCTGCTAGTCTAGCTCGCATGCGCAACTTGGGACTGGTGGTCTCTCTAATCTCCTATGGATGCGGCAGCTCGACCGTATCAAGGGATTCCGCCAGTCCAATCGACGTAGGCGGCCCCGATTCGCCGCTGGCCGTGGACACAGGCATCCAGACGGGCCCGCCCTCCTATGATCTTGCCACCGAGGGAGCACTTTGTGGTTTGTGGACAGGAAACCCTTACAATGTCGACCTCAGCGCTGACGCTGGAGGCTGCGAAGGTCGCCCGACGATTCCCTGCAGCGGCGTTGATGGGAGCGAAGCGAGTCTCGACAGCCAGATGATGAACTTGGTCGGTAGCTGCGGCGCCTTGATGGGCGAGAGCGCGATCAATGTGAGCTTCACACAAGGCTGTGCCGACCATGTCTACTGGGAGACTTCCTACTACGACCCCACGCCGATCCTTGCTTGCCTTGCGAATGTTCTAGGCGCCTCCCGTTTCGCCTGTGCCGAAGAGGTTTCCTGCTGGGGATGGGGCAATTCGACACTGATGTAGTCTATCAACGCTATGCCGTTAACCTGCGGCGCGCAAGCGCCGTCAGGTTCAACGGCTTGTTGGACGGCCTCGCCGTCGTGTATCGTGGCGGTATGTCGCGAAAATTTCCCTTCTTTCTATACGTGTTCTCTAGCCTCGCCTGCGCCACTTCGCAGCCCATGGACCAACCCGAACCCAAGCGTCTTGAGCCGGGCACTATTCCGCGCTGTTCTGCGACCCCGGTTCCGCCTGAGCTTGTCCAAACGGACTTGTCAGGAGCAGGACGAGTAACCGCGAGATCGATTTCAACCGCAGTTCGAGAGAGAATTCCCCAGGTCAAGCGATGCTATGAGAAGGCAGTGTCCGACGACCATACGCTGGCGATCGCCTTGCGGCTGCGCTGGATGATCACGCCTGCCGGCTCTGTTGAAGGTCTTTGCTCCCTCGACGATACCAGCGGCGTTCCACCTGCCTTCCTCGGCTGCCTTTCCTCGGAGATATCCGCGGTCCAGTTTCGGCCAGCACCTAACAAAACAATCGGCGTCGCCTATCCCTTCGTGTTTCGAACCGAGCGATAGCTGGTCCGTCCAACGCCTTGCCGATAAGCGGCGAAGGCCGTATCGGTTCGTCGATAGTAGCACTGCCGGGGCCGCGCGGCGCCCGCCGTTCATCTGTTGAGCCGCGCGGCCCCGGCTCGTTGAACACCGACCGAGCGCTGACGGCCTTCGTCCGCTTCATCGGCTTGTTGGACAACGGGAGCCGCCCCACCAGACTTCGCCGGCCATCGCGGCGCAGTCGATTCCGCCTGCCGCAGAGATTTCCGCGAGGAAGCAAAACGAGTTTGTCGAGGAGCCCTGATGGTTGCCCATGTCCGTGACCGAAGCGCCGGTCGCCGCGTTTTCGAGGTGGCACGAGAGCGAGATCAACCGCCCGCGAGATGATGTCGGCGCCAAAGCTACGCTGGCCGGCGCCAGCGGTTGCTTGCCACACCAGGATTGGAGCGGCGGAGGCGCGGCTCTTTCGCCGAAATTCCAGCGATCAATGCCCCCGGCAATCGGCGCAGAATCCTGCGGCCACCGCCACAACCCAAACGATCGCCGACGGGCGACAACAAAAGTGCGACCGAGAGCTGATCGCCGTCGCCGCCAGAACTCGAATGCCCCAAGCTGCGGCCCCGTTTGTCCAACGCCTTGCCGTTAAGCGCTTCAACGGCTTGTTAGCCCGTCCCCACGAGGGCCCAGAAGGGGAGATCCTCGGTCTTGAGGAAAAGCGGTTCCGGCTGGTCCCCGAACCGCGCTTTGTGCACGGGCTTCTTCGTCTTCAAATCGAGAACCTTTTGCTGACTACCAACGATCTTGCCCGTGGGATCGTAGTGCCGGACGCGGATCACGCTTACGCCATCACCGTCTTCCGTGAGGAAGGTGTTGTACGTCGACTTTGAGCGAGCCAAGGTGCCGTCAGGGCGGTAGCAATAGGCAACGAACTGAGCCCAGTCGCCGGACCCGCTCTGAAAGAATGCATCCACAAATGTCATTCGATCCGGAGTGACCCAGACACGTGCCTGGCTATTCGGAGCGCCGTCGTCGCCAACGCCCTCCATCTCCTTCGGGTTCTTGAATACCTTCCACGTCCCCTCGTTCTTCTTTGCAAGCACGGCTCCGGAAACGTCAGCAACAGTGCGAGCTGCGGACTCATGGCGGTTTGCGTACTTCGCTGCGGAATCGCACGCCCGGTCGATGTCACGGGATTCGACCATAGATTCCGTCGACGCACCAGGCGTCGGTGAAGACAAGAGCCAGCTTAGGATGAAGAACTTTGTCATTGGTGTCCTGGGATCGGGCTAACGCCTTGCCGTTAAGCGGTGGGCGGCCGTCCGCTTCAACGGCTTGTTAGCCCGCCTTTTCCGCGCCGGACCAGACATCGGCTGTTTTTTGGGAGAATCCCCTTCGAAACGCTCCAGGTTCGACTAGCTGCCCTATGTTCTCATCAAAAGTAGACAACCGATGCTCAAGATCTTTACCAAATAGGTGCTGCAGGAATTGTGATTTTCGATTTAGCATTGATGTCACAGCAGCCTCTCCTCCATTTCCGTAGAGGAATGCACCGGGAAGCGGCATTCCTGCCCCGTGGAATGCTGTATTCAGGCGCTCGTGTTCCAAAGCGAAGGCAAATTCCGCCTGAAAGAATGCCCGTTTGCCGTCCTTGCCTGGCATCATCGGAGCGCACCACAACGGAACAACAGAAAGTAGCCTCTGGGCGATCGGCTCGAAGTACCTCTGAGAGGCCGCGCCGTTGAAGAGCTCCCCTGCACTCCGACTGGCTCGAATGGCCCAGATCAGCGGCATTACCCGCTCACGTCGCTCGATTCTGAACTCGCGGTCAAGAACCTTGCGAAGGAGTCTGCCATCATCTCTGGCGGCGCAAACCATCGCCAAGCTATAGAGGGAGAGCAGCAGGGGATACAAGCGCAGCTCCTGTGCATGCTGCCAATGGGCGCCGCTGAGTTCTGGCTGTTCAGCTATGATGTCGATGGCCTCTAGGACTGCCGAAGAGTACCGAAACGTCGAGTCCTGGCGAGCGATCACGGCGATAGCTTCGGCGAAGGTACGGGTTCGCGCCTCCATGTATTCTATTGGCTTCAGCAGTTCTGGCCCTGTTCTGGTGGCGAAGACTTGAGGATTTTCTGGGCGCTCCTCAAGCATAATCGCACGCACCTGCAATGCCTCTTCTGCCAGAAGCTCTTCCGCCCGTGATTGGGGGGTAGACAGCTCCCTTCTTAGGAGCGTGAGCAAGCCAGATGTAGCTTGGGACGACTCTTCAATAGCTCTATCGCTCTCCCCATTCGAGACCGACCTTCCAAGCGCGTTCAAGAGTCCTGCCGGAACGACTCCCTCTTCCTCGAGCCGCTCCACTCGGAGTGCCAAACGATGCATCTCAGCCTCAAGTGGTTTCGCAACTCGATGGGTTGCTCCTTGGAGAACACGCGCATAGTCCAACACACCGGCTCTCTCCGTGGTGTCGTTGAGCCTGACAAACCACTCGTGTTTCGCGGGGTTGCCCGAGAGTTCCCGGATAAGAAGGTGGGGCTGGTTCGAACTCGGAGGGATGAGAATTACCCCCCAGTTGCCAGCAGACGGGTCGTTGAATGCGGCAAAGCTGAACAGCGGTACAGGCGCGATGTAGTTTTTCGCTATGTCGGTAAGAGACGCGCTAAAGTTGTCTTCCTTTCCAGTCTCCCAGGCCTTCACGCCTCCAAGCAGTCTTCCAGATGTGGCACCAATGATGATGAGTCCATAGCCATCAAGGCGCTCATCATCGCTGTTTGCGATTGCTGAGAGATCCTTGCAGAACTCTATCTTCCCTGCCGGGGTGTCGAGTGCGATATCGCGCTTGAAGTCAACCTTCCCGCGTTCGCTGCTTCCCTCGATGAGACGAAGTGCAAGGTTTTGAGCATCTTTGTTCGATATCTCGATCATGGATTCTCCAGCTCTGGCTGCGGTCACGCCTCAGACCCCGGTCGGGCTAACGATTTGCCGTTAAGCGGTGGGCGGCCGTCTGCGGCCGACCATCCGCTTCAAC
>OCTA010000410.1_pt1 | contig 39401 bp, 36 predicted proteins | sample 1538991 | NCBI WGS metagenome assembly OCTA01 (sample SAMEA3539302, study PRJEB22396) | soil metagenome | biome: tundra; feature: field; material: soil | place: USA | collected 2010-05 | depth 0.15 m | reverse complement strand
CGGTCAGATCATGCAGTTCATCCGTTGCCTGCCCGTGGTCCTCGTCGGCATCGGGCTGGGCGTCGGGTGTCTGGTCGGCCACCAGTGCTTCGGCAACCAGGGCCTCCTCGGCCAACAACGAAGCCGCCAATTCCTCCGGGGTACCTTCGTCGGGCCGGGCAACCGCAGCGCGGCCGGCTGCCTCCGCGGCCAGACGCGCCTCGTCTTCCGCCCGAAACAGGTCGTCAGCAATGGTGTCGATGGAACGACGCACACTGCGGACGGTAGAGGCCAGGTTTTCCCGACCGGCCCGCAACTGCTCGATCTGGGCGTGGAGCACTTTGCGACGCTTGGACAGATCGGCGAGCACCCGCGCCCGGAGAGCCTGCGCCTCATTGATCATGTCGTGGCACTCGGACCGGGCCTGGGCGATCATCGCCTCCACCTCGGTCCGGGCCGCCTCCAACGCGGCCGCCGCATCCTCTTGCGCCCGGAGCCGGCACTCGGCAGCGGCAGCCTCCGCCTCCGCCGCACGATCAGAAAGCTGCGCCGAGACGCTGTCTTCGGTGTCCGCAATCTCTTGACGGGCGTCGGTCAGCAACCGATGGGCCTCGGCTTCCGCCTTGGCCAACATCTCGTTCGACGCCTCGTGCGCACTGTGCAGGACCCGTGCCGTCTCCTGGCCCAGAGCCGCCGTCAATGTCTCTTCATTGACGACCGGATGAGCCACCCGACGCTCGGCTTCTTCGAGCTCCCGCCTGAACTCGTGCTCTCGATCGGCCAGTGCCCTCAGGCCTTTGGCGATGGATTCGAGGTAGGCCCGTACTTCGTCGGGTGCGAATCCTCGCCGGGTGGTGGCGAAGATGTGCCGCGCCACTTCGTCGGGAGCCAAACGAGATGAGGATGAAATTGTCATCCAGTGGTCCTCGGTCATGAGGGAGAGCCTACGACGAGCGGTAGGCCAAACGGGCCACCCTCAAGCCGGTGTCGAAGTTGTCGATGTGGAATTCGTCGGAACGGGAGGAACTACCCCTCCGTGGGCCGCCAGGACGGCCAGCGCCTGATCGAGGGTGGAGACCGGGTAGATCTGCAGCCCTTTCCTCTGCTTGGACTTCGCCGCCTTGTACTCCTGGGGGGGTACCAGAAAGATGGTGGCACCGGCATTCTCGACAGCAACCGTCTTCTGGGGCACGCCACCGACGTCGCCGACGTCGCCCTGATCGTCGATGGTACCGGTGGCTGCCACCGTCTTTCCCCCGGTCAGCGAGCCACCGGTCAGCGCGTCGATCACCCCGAGCGTTATCGCCAACCCGGCCGATGGGCCTCCGATATTTGCGACATCGATAGTGACCGGGAAGGGATAGGTGTAGTTGACCTGATTGCCCACCTGCACTCCGAGGTCCTCGGTCTGCATCACTCCCCCACCGGTATCGATGACCGTGTCCTTCAACGTCAGCGTCACCGGCTTCGGGGTGCTGCTCGCGTTGCTCCCCTGGCCGAGCACGGAAAGGGTGATGCTCTGACCCGAGTGATGGAGTCGGAGAGCTGTCACCAGACTCGCGGCAGTCGGCGTCGAGGTGCCGTCCACGGCGGAGATGACATCGCCCACGTTGAGCAACCCGTAGGCGGGAGCCTTCGGATAGGTGGCTGACACCACCGCCCCGCCGGACTGTGCCGTGACCGGATACCCCAGCCGCCGGAGTGCGGCCGTCTTCGCCGCCGATTCCGCCTGGGACATCTCCAGATCACCCTGAGCGGTGTACTCGGAAGGAGGGGTCCCCCCGGTGATCGATTCCAGCGGGTCGAGCTCGGTATTCCCTTGGAACGTGTAATACAGATAGGACAGCGCCGACACCCTGCCGATCTCGACATCGGTCAACAACACCGAGTGGGTGACCGGGTGGCCCTTGTCCGCCGGGACCCTGATGAACTGCTGGACCGGCTGTGCCACTCCGGGCTGCACCGCGTAGTAGTTGAGGTTGACCCTGGACGCCAATGCGATCACCATGGCGGCGACGATGAGCGTGATCCACGGCCACCACCGGCGGGGTCGGGGTCGGGACGGTGCTCCGGACGGAGTCGACCCGATGTCGGATGTGGGCGAGGAGAGGGTTTCTTCGGTCATAGTGGTGGGGTGATCACTCCCAAGTCGTCCGGCGGGTCGATTCCCAGCGGTCGCTCGCCAGGTACTCAGGCCCCACAGCCTGCCATGGAACCAATGAGTGGGCCGGTCACCGAGCGACGGCGTTTGGTGGCGCTGGCCGGCCATGTCGGGAATGGGCACACCGCACGGGCGGGACTCGATGATCCGTCACCGGTGGTGCGGATCACCGCACTCGGGGCCCTCGATCGACTGGGCACCCTGAAGAAAGCCGACCTGGTGGCGGCGCTAGCCGATCCCGACCCCTCGCCGCGTCGACGGGCCTGCGAACTGGCTGCCGCCCGACCGGACGTGGATGTCTCGTCGTGCCTCGACGATGGCGACTCGTCGGTCGTCGAGATGGCGGCATGGGCCCTGGGTGAGCAGGGATCTCCAACATGCGTTCCCGCCTTGGCGGCGCTGGCGTCCCTGGGTTCGGGTCACCGGGACCCACTCTGCCGCGAAGCCGCGGTCGCCGCTCTGGGCGCCATCGGCGATCCTGCCGGGCTTCCCGCCGTGCTGGCCGCGTTGGACGACAAGCCGGCGATCCGGCGTCGGGCCGCGGTGGCCCTCGCCGCGTTCGACGGGCCGGACACCGAGGCCGCCCTCCGCCGATGTCTCGAGGACCGCGATTGGCAGGTGCGTCAGGTCGCCGAAGACCTGCTCGACGTGACCTGAGCCGAAAGGCGTCCTCAGGAATCTGCGTCGGTGAACATGTGGCGCAGGCGGTCGAACGAGTCGAGACACATACCTGCTCCTTGCACCACGCACTCGAGCGGCGTCGGAACCAGATGGACCGGCACCTCGGTCTCATCGGCCAGGCGGTTGGCCAGGCCACGGAGCATGGCTCCTCCGCCCACTAGGTAGATTCCCTGGAAGATGATGTCTTGGGCCAGTTCGGGCGGGGCATCTCCCAGACAATCGACCACGGTGGCCACAATAAGGTCCACTTGCTCACGGAGCGCGTAGCGGATCTCCTCGGGCGATAGCACCACTATCTTCGGCAGCCCGGTAGCGACCTCGCGCCCACGGACCTCGGCTTTCACCTCGTTGTTGTAGGGAAGCGCCGATCCGATGGCCAACTTCAGTTCCTCGGCGGTCCGTTCGCCGATGGCCACGTCGTACTCGCGTCGCACGTACTGCTGGATGGCGGCATCGAGGTCGAAGCCGCCACAGCGAATGGCGCGGGAGGTGACCAGCCCTCCCAGCGAAATGACCGCCGTCTCAGAGGTACCACCTCCGACGTCGACCACCATGTTGCCCACAGGCTCATGGGTGGCGAGCCCGGCCCCGATAGCCGCCGCCATCGGTTGCTCGATGAGATAGGCCGACGAGGCTCCCGCATGACGGGCAGCCATCTTGACAGCTCGCCGTTCGACCGACGTGATTGCCGACGGAACGCAAATCAGCACCCGCGGCCGGCTGAGCTTTGTCACCCCGGCCCGGCGCAACAACAGTCTGATCATCCGCTCGGTGATATCGAAGTCGGTAATGGCGCCTTCGCGCAGTGGACGGACAGCGACGATGTAGCCCGGAGTGCGCCCGATCATGTGCCACGCTTCATTGCCGACGGCCAGGACGTCACGTGTCTTGGTGTTGAGGGCGATGACCGTCGGTTGGTTCAACACAATGCCTTTGCCTTTGGCGTAGACGAGGGTGTTGGCCGTGCCGAGGTCGATAGCGAGGTCACGAGCCACTGGGCCATCGTAGGGCCAGCTGTGCATCCGGCGGATGAGTTGACCTGGCCGGCCCTTCTCCGAGCGTGGGCGACCTCCCAATCCCCGATCTCGTCACTAGTCTCATGTCGGTGAGTGGAGACACCCCCGAGGGCACAGATTTCGGTTCGGAAAGCCCCGACCACGGTGATGGAACCCCAGACCCCATTCGGGGCTGGATCTCTCCCGACGACCGCCTGTGGAGACACCCCTCGGAATCGATGTCGTCCAAGCATGCTTCGCTGGCACGGTTCGGCGGGGTTGTCCCGGATCGAAGTCGCCCGAGCCCGTGGATCGTGGGGGGAGCGGCGGCCTGTGTCGCGGGCGCCCTGCTCGCCTCGGGCCTGGTGATGGCCACTTCGGGAGCCTCACCGGATGGTGGCGGTCCGTCTCGTGCGACCGCGACATCGAGCCTGGTGGCGTTGCCCACCCCGCCCACGACCGAGCCCGGGACAGCACAACTGTCGAGTGGGACCGAGATGGCCCAGGTGGTGGCGACAGCGCGACCGTCATTGGTAGCCCTGACCGTGACTCGTCCTTCCGGAGTGTCGGTGGCCACCGGCGTGATCGCCGAGTCGGGCGGCATCATCGCCACGACCGCCGCCGCCGTCGCCGGTGCGGGTGCCATCTCGTTCGACGAATCGAACGGCACCCGAACCCCCGCCCAATTGGTCGGGAGTGATCCGATTTCGGGAATCGCGGTGGTGCGAGTGCCGTCTGATCTACCGGTGGCCGACTTCGACACCAGTGATCCGATACCGGGAAGCATGACGATGGCGATGGCCCTTCATTCCGGTTCCGGTAGTGCCTCTGCCCCTCGTTCGTCGGTGTATGCCGGCCCGGTGCGGTCGTCGGGTACCGAGGTCGGCGTCGCCGGCCCCGCATCCCGTTTCGCGGTCACCACGGTAGACCTACCCCTGTCGGCCCAAGACAGCGGCTGCGCATTGCTCAGCGGCACCGGGCAGATCTCGGGAATCCTCGACACCAGACAGACGCAAGGTGATGCCACCACAGGCGTGTTCCTTCCGGCTGAACTGATTCTGGGGGTCACCCGTCAGCTGGTGGCAGCCGGGACCGTCGAGCACGGATGGCTGGGCGTCGAGGCCAGCGACATCAACGGGACCACGGGCGCCACGCTTTCCACGGTGACAGGTGGATCCAGCACTCCCAACGGTGCCACCCTCGATGCCATCGACCCGGAAGGGGCGGCGGCCCTGGCCGGCCTGCAGATCGGTGACGTCATCGTTGCTGTCAACGGAGAGGCGGTGCACTCGATGGCCGAACTGCGCACCCGCCTGTACGCCGACCTCCCGGGAACCTCAGTGGTCCTGGCCATCGAGCGCTCGGGATCGCAGGGGAACACCAGCGTGGTGTTGGCCGCCGGTGGAAGTGATGCATCGGACGGCGATTCGTCGCCGTAGCATGCAGGCATGCCACCGCCTGAATCCGGGGACGCGGGAAACCCGTTCCAATCTCTGCTCGGCGACCTGATGAACATGTTGGGTACCAACGCTCCCGATCAATGGGAAATGACCCGGTCGTTTGGCGTGAACGTCGCCACGGGTGGCACCCCCGAATCGAATGTGGAACCGATCGAACGGATTCGACTCGAGGAGTTGGCCCGGGTGGCTGAACTGCACGTGATCGAGGCCACCGGCATGCCCGTTTCCTCCGATGGCCACCGCCTCTCCTATCTGCCCGTGGGCCGTGGCGATTGGACCCTCCGGGCCCTCGACGCCTGGAAGCCGGTGCTCTCCGCCATGGCCCCGACCACCCCTTCCGCGGGGACCCCGGGGGCCCAGGACATCGATGAGCCGAACGGGGACGACCCCCTCGGTGGGTTGGGCGATCTATTGGGTCAGTGGGCGGTCGTCATCGGACCCATGTTCTTCGGGTTGCAACTGGGATCGGTGGTCGGTCACCTGTCCCACCGGGCCCTCGGTCAATACGCATTGGCCCTCCCATGGGCCCCGTCAGACGAACTGCTGATCGTGACGACCAACGTCACCTCGTTCGCCGACGATTGGAGCATCCCCACCGATGAAGCGCTGTTGTGGGTGTGCGCTCGTGAACTGGCGTCCCACGCGGTGTTGTCGAGACCCGGCATCCGGACCCGGATGGAAGAGTTGCTGCAGGCTCTGGCGGTTTCTGCGGGTGCTACCCAACAGGGCCTGGCGCAACGGTTGGGGGGATTGGGCGATCCCACCGGTGAGCCCGGGATGAACCTCGAGTCCATGCAAGATCTCTTCGGTGACCCCGAGGCCCTCCTCGGTGGTCTGCTCACCCCCGAGTTCAAACGGTCTTCGGATCAGCTCACCACACTGGCGGTGGTAATCGACGCCTACGCCGATCACGTGGCGGATCAGGTGGGGCGAAAGTTGGTGGGTTCCCACGCCCAACTCGCAGAGGCCTGGTATCGACGTCGGATCGAGCGGGGCAAGGGTGAGGAAGCCGCCGGGGCGCTGTTCGGGCTCGACCTCGAGCAAGCCCAGGTCGACCGCGGCCGCGCCTTCATCGCCGGTGTGGTGGAACGGGCGGGCGACGAGGCACTGGCCCGGCTGTGGTCATCCACCCGTCATCTTCCGACTCCACCCGAAGTGGATGCCCCCGGGTTGTGGTTGGAGCGGATCAGCCTGCCGGAACCCGACGGTCCGGACCAAGCCTCCGAGACGTAAACGGCGGAGTTACCCGTCAGTCGGGGCCGGTGCCTCAGCCTCGACCGGGGCCGGGGCCGGGGTTTCCTCGGGCACGCCAAGATCCCACTCGAGGGTGATGTTCTCGCGCTCAGCGTCGCGGATGACCCGCTCCCGGTTACGTCGGTACTGCGGATCGTGCGGAGGCAGCAACACCAGCCGGGCCATCGTCCGGTGGCGGAACGACTCGATGAGATCGGCATCACCGAAGTCGGACTGGACTTCCCAATGCGGCGCCACCGGGCCGAGATACACGACCCGCACATGGCCGACGGGCGGTTGAGGCTCTTCGCCCTCTTCCGGGACGGTCTGTTCGTCGGTGACCGGGGTCATGTGGTGGTACCTCCTGGGATGATGGCGGGGGCCAGCCTACCCGCCACTTGGGCGGGCTCCGAGCGTGACGTTGATCGTCATGCGGGTGGCGCCCCGATAGATCCCCACGGTGACGTGGTCGCCGGGTTTCAGCGGATGGATGGCAGCTGTCAGATTGTCAGCGGTTTGGATGGCTGCTCCGTTGAAGGAAACGATCACATCGTTGTTCTGCAGGCCGGCAGTGTCTGCCGGACTTCCCGACTGCACCGAAAGCACCAGGGCACCCGACGCTGGTGTCAGGTGGTCCAATTGTTGAAGCGTCGGGGTGACCGTGCCGACCGAAACACCCATGAACGCGGCGTTGGCCACCGGTGTCGGCTGAGGACTGGCATTCCCGACACCACCCGGACCCCCACGCCGCAACTCGGCGAGCCGGGGCTTCACCAGGTCGATGGGGATGGCGAAACCGATGTTCTGGGCCGGGGCATTGCCTGAACTGCTGGAGGCCACTGCGGTGTTCATCCCGATCACCTTGGCCTGGGCATTGACCAGAGGGCCGCCTGAGTTCCCCGGGTTGATGGCTGCGTCGGTCTGGAGCAGTCCGGTGAGGGTCTCGGTCTGCCCACTGTCGTTCTGCGCAGACAGCGAGCGGTTGATGGCAGACACAATCCCTTGGGTGACCGACGGCCCTCCGGCCAACGCCAGGGCGTTGCCAATGGCCAGCACCGAGTCACCCACCTGGCTCTGCGACGAGTTACCCAGCGTGACGGTGGGAAGGTTGGAGGCATTGTCGATCTGCACCAACGCCAGGTCATTGCCGGGGTCGGTCCCGATCACGTGGGCGGTGAGCGCCTTGGTCTGCCCGAAGAGAGTGACCGTGACGGTGGTGGCCCCGGCGACCACATGATCGTTGGTCAGGACCTCCCCCTGGGGGGTGAGGATCATGCCGGTGCCGGCGGCCTGTACAAAGTCACCGCCGGAGGAGCTCCCGGTCTGGACGGACTCGCTGTCGATGGAGACGACAGCAGGTTCCACAACCGCCAGAATCCCCTGGATGTCCTTGGGCTGGGCCAGGACACTGGCATTCGGGAAGTACTCCTTGATGATGGTCTGTTGGCTGCCGACTCCGACAATGGCTCCAACCATCGATCCCACCGTGGCGGCGAGCACCGCCACCACGATGACCACCAAGAGCCAATTGCCGCGGGTCAGGGTATGGCGAACCACCTGGGGCGCCGGGACCGGTTGGGCGTACCCGTACGGGTATCCCGCACCCGGAGGCCTGTAGCCACCGTAGGAGGGATAACCCGGCCCACCCGGAGGCGGCCCGTACGGGGGGTAATTGCCCGGATGTACGGGAACGGCGTTCCCGTACATATTGAGGTTGGGAGAAGCCTCCGGGGCGGGCGGTGGTGGTACGGCCGGTGAACCGGGTACAGCCGGTGGCATGGAAGGTACACTCTGTGGTGAGGAATCATCCACCCCAGGATCATGAGCGGAGCCCGGCGGGGGCGGGTTTGCCTGCCCACTTTCGGCTCCTTTATAAGAAGGATCCGGTCCCCGATAAGAAAATTGTGAGGATTCCATCAACAAAGGCTCATTTCGCGCCGTAGAACAAGCAGAGATGGGACAATAGTCGTGTACTGATGACGGCGGCGGCGGGCCGGGTCAAACCGACCGCTGCCAGTCATCACCTTGGATCGGAGAGCAAGCACATGGATGCGAATTGGATGAGCGAAGGCAAGTGCCGGGATCTTTCCCCCACTGCCTTCTTCCCCAGCGACGGGATCGGGGTGCAAGCCGCCCAGCGCATCTGCGCTGAGTGCCCGGTCGCCGACGCCTGCCTTCAGTATGCCTTGGACGAGCGTGTCGACCACGGCGTATGGGGCGGCAAGTCCGAGCGCGAAAGGCGGCGGATACTTCGCCGCCGACGGTTGAGCCACACAACCGTGAGGGTCTGAGCCAACCCGCACTCTTCGGTGTACCGGTACCCATAGTGCTCACCGAGTGCGTCATCAACATCAGCGAGGGTCGCGACGTGGATGTGATCAGGGACATTGCTGATCAGGCTGAGGCCACTCTCTTGGATGTTCACACCGACCCTGAGCACCACCGTTCGGTCCTGACTCTCGGTGGGCAAACGGACAGTATCGAGGAGGCGGCGCGATCGGTGATGTCGACTGCGGTGAGGCGCATCGACCTTGGTGACCACCAGGGAGTGCATCCCCGGATGGGAGTTGTCGACGTGGTCCCCTTCGTCCCGTTGGGTCCCACCGGGCGAATCGACACCGCCATCGATGCCCGGAACCGGCTGGCGGCCTGGGCCGGCTCCGACCTCGAATTGCCGTGCTTTCTCTACGGGCCCGAGCGATCACTGCCCGATGTGCGCCGGGAGGCATTTCGGACGCTCGATCCCGACACCGGTCCGTCCACCCCGCACCCGACTGCCGGGGCAACCGCGGTGGGAGCCAGGCCTCTACTGGTGGCCTACAACATCTGGATCACCGTGAGCGAGGGTTCAGAGTTCGATACCGCCGGGGCGGTGGGGCTGGCCCGGGGCATTGCCTCCTCCATCCGCAGTCCATCCGTGCGGAGCCTGGGTCTGGCCGTGGGTTCCGGTGCCCAGGTCAGCTGCAATCTCATCGAGCCGCACGCGACGGATGTGGCCACGCTTTTTGACACCGTCTCCCACCTCGTCGATGAGGCCGGCGGCGACGTCGAACGCGCCGAGTTGGTGGGTCTGGTACCACGAGAACTCCTCACCGGTGTGCCATCTCACCGATGGGCAGAACTCGATCTCAGCGAAGAGAAGACGATCGAGGGCCGACTGGCATCAGTCGGTGTCCCGGTCGGCTGGTAGCTATCAATCAGGACGCGTTGGCGACGGTCCGTCGCTGCATGGCCCGCTGCCGTCGGAGGCGGCGACGCTCACGCTCGGAGAGCCCTCCCCAGATCCCGAATTTCTCCCCGTTGGCCAGTGCATACTCGAGACAGTCCTCGCGGACGACACAACCCCGGCACACCTCCTTGGCTTCGCGGGTAGAGGCGCCGCGCTCGGGAAAGAACAGGTCGGGATCGACCCCCATGCAGTTGGCCCTGGTCTGCCAATTGCGCTCTTGACGTCCGTACAACAAGGACACCACATCCATCGGTGCGCCTCCCTCACCACTTATGTGCTCGGCCCATCCTGCGAGCCTCATAGCACGTATGTAACTACAATAGTGTCATCTTCTCCCATGCCAGGGAGAAACGCAAGGTGCAACTTGGTTATTTCCCTTGGCTCGGCCTGTGGGGTCCGGGAGTTCGACGCCCTCGGCATCAGCCGGCGCGACGCCCCCGGCTTCGGACATTTGTCTTGTGGCGAAGAAAATCGACCAGCACGTAGTCACCGAGTTCATCCGGTGACGTCGAGAAGGTCCGACCCCGATTGATACGGGCCAGTTGTTCGATGAATCCCCTGAGCGCCCGATCGGGATCGAGGAGGAACGTATTGATGGTGATGTTCGATCTGGTGCAGCGCATGACCTCGGCCAAGGTCACCTCGAGGGTTTCGGCGATGGGCGGATAATTGAAGAACACGTCATATCCGACTCCCCGTGCGTCGGGGACGATATGAGCCGTCGGCTCGCCGTCCGTCACCAGAATGATCTGTTTGGTCCCCGGTTGGTGGGCCAACATCTTGCGAGCCAGAATCAGGCCATGCTGCAGGTTGGTGCCGTACACGTAGTCCCAACTGACGGTGGGAAGATCTTCGGGCTCGATCACCCGAGCCACCTCGGAGAAACCGACCAGCCCCAAATAGTCGCGCGGGAAGCGAGTGGTGATCAGCGTGTGGAGGGCGAGCGCCATCTTTTTCGCCGGAACGAAATTGTCGCGCATGGGCATGGACAACGACAGGTCGAGCAACAAGACGGTGGCCGTGCGGGACAGCGCTTCGGTCTCGATCACCTCGAAGTCATCCGGGGTGAGTCTCACCGGCACCCCTTGGCCCGAGCGCCGCACCGCATTGTGCACCGTCCGGGAGAGATCGAGATTGAACGGGTCCCCGAATTGGTAGGGCTTGGTGGTCTCCTCGCGGTCATGGCCCGTCCCACTCCACGTGGTGCGATGGTTGCCGACCCGATCCTTGGTCAATTGGCCGAACAGATCGGCCAGGGCCTGCTGCCCGATCCGGCGCATCCCTGCCGGGGTCAGCTCGTAGCGACCCTCCCGCTGGTCGACGAGCCCGGCATCGGCCAACTGTTTGGCCAGCTTGGCCAGTCGATCCATGGAACGGGCGGCGTCCTCCCCGAGGTGTTTGGCCACCTTGTCGAGATCCACCTCGGACAGAGATGCAGGGGAGTTGGCTGACCGCAGGAACGCCTCGAGCTCGTTGAGCTCTTTCAACCGCGAAGCCGCGTCGGTGGCGTCCCCCATGCCGAGCGGTTGGTCACCACTGAATTGGTATCGTTGCTCCCAACCAGCGTCGGGGAAGGCTCGCTGTAGATTCCCGGCCAGGCGATCCACCTGCCAGCGAAGATCCAGATCCTCCAGCAGTGACTCCGCCAGTCCTTGGAGTTGCGCCCGCTGCTCGGGCGACATGGAGTTCCACATGGCCTGTGCCGCAGCCATGCGGGCGGCAAGCTGCTCCAGTAGCTCATCGAGGTCGGCGGGATCCCCGGGGAACAGATCGCCGTACTGCTCGAGGAAGGACTCGAAGGTCGGGTCGACAGGTTCACCCGCCTCCCGTTGTTCGAGCATCCGATTGAGGGCATCGAAGGCGTCGCGCATCCGGGCCAGCTGTTCGGGGTCGGGATTGGTGAACGCCTCGGACATCTGTTCGAAGTAGGTGCGAGCCACCTCTTCGCGAAGTCGCTCCATCAGCTCTTCAAAGTGCTGGCGCGCCTCCGAGGAAATAAATCCGTACTGTTGGAGCCCGCGCACCGTGCCGGCCAGATCCGGCGGCAGCAGATCAAGTGCCATGCGCCGTTCGGTGGCGACTTCGTCGGTGACCTCTTGCCTGCGCTGGTCGCCCGATTGGCGGGCATCCGTCTCGAGTTGGTCGATTCCGGCCCGTTCCTCGGCCAGCACCTCTTCGAGCTCGGCCGCTACCTCGCTGTACGCGCCGCCCAAATCCCCACGATCGAGCTGATCCTCCCGCTCGAGCCGAAGTTGATCCAGCAGGTCGCGCAGGCCCTGAACTTCCTCGCCCTCGGGAGTTCTCCAGCCCCGATTGAGCATCCGTTGCATGGCTTCGTGGAGATCACCATTGGCCAGCAGGTCGTCGGTCAGCTGGGCCAGCACCGCGTCGGCATCGTCGATCTCGGAGTTCTGGGTTCCGTCCCAGCGCCGATAATCGAAGCGCCAGGTCATCCCCGGCCCCGATACGTGGCCCGAGCGCCGGCTGCCTCTTTGTTGAGACGCTTGGTGAGATGCAGGCCCTCCAGGATGAACTCGACGGCACTGGCCACCACCCCGGGATCCTCCGATCCGCCGGCCAGGGCCAGCACCGGTCCGGACAACACCGGGAGCCGGGTCAGGGTCTCGGCGTAGGCCGATGCCGGAAGATCATCGCCGGCGTGGACAACCGTCTCTTCGGTGAACGCCGCCACCACGGCGTGCGGGTCATCGAGGATCACTCGGCGGCGAAAGACCGACAGCACAGCGGCGGCCAGCAGCTGGGATACCAGGAGCTCCTCCCGGCCCTCCTCCAGGGTCTCCACTTCGACCTTCCCCAGGGTGGATGAGACAAGGGACGCCAGGTCCGAGACCCGGGGTACGGCTCCGGCCTCACCGTTTCGAAGGGCCCGGCGGGTGGCGTTGGCGGCCAACGTCTCGTAGTTGGCAATTGTCAACCGGACGGAGACCCCCGACCTCTGATTGAGGTGTGGGCTCTCCCGGGCGAGCTGGCTCATGGCCGCTATGACCTCGGCCATGAAGTCGGGCATCTCCAACCGGGGAAGACCAGGGCCGGCGTCCGTGCCATTGTCCCGAGCGCCCTCAGTTGTCCCGGGGAGATGAGCTTCCACCTGGGCAATGCGTAGTTCGGTCTCCGCGTCCAGGGGATAGTGGGTACGGATCTGGGCCCCGAAGCGGTCCTTCAGGGGGGTGATGATCCTGCCGCGGTTGGTGTAGTCCTCAGGGTTCGCGGTGGCGAAGAGAACAATGTCGAGGGGCAAGCGCACCCGATGGCCGCGGATCTGGACATCGCGCTCCTCCAACACGTTGAGGAGACCCACTTGAATCCGCTCAGCCAGGTCGGGGAGCTCATTGACGGCGAAGATGCCTCGATTGAGCCGAGGCACCAAGCCGTAGTGGATGGTCAACTCGTCAGACAGGTACCGGCCCTCAGCCACCCGGATGGGGTCGACTTCGCCGATGAGGTCAGCGATGGAGGTATCCGGAGTGGCCAACTTCTCGCCATAACGCTCACTCCGGTGTATCCACGAGACCGGCGTGTGATCGCCCGACTCGGCTACCAGATCCTTGGCGAACCGGGAGATGGGGCGATACGGGTCGTCATTGATCTCGGAATGGGCCACGATCGGCAGCCATTCGTCGAGGAGCCCGACGAGCGACCGGATGAGTCGTGTCTTCGCCTGGCCACGCTCGCCGAGCAAAATCACGTCGTGCCCTGCCATCACCGCGTTCTCGAGCTGGGGCAGCACGGTGTCGTCGAAACCGAGTACGCCGGTCACCAGAGGCTGACCGCTGGAAATTCGGGCTGCGGCGTTGCGGCGCATTTCCACCGCCACCGGAATCGACCGCCATCCCACCTCTCGAAGGCGGCCCAGGGTGGTGATGTCCGGAGGAGGTGTTGTCCGGTCCTCGGGATCAGGGGTGGCGTCTCCGGGATCAGGGGTGGCGTCAGGCTTCACCTTGCTCATGGTTTGGAGCCTACGCGAGCTCGTTCACCCATGGTTCGCAGGACCGAGGGACCCTGTTACCCGCCGGCATCCACCAATCCCGACCCCAAAAACAGCTCCCGGGCACATCGCAGTTTCACGAGGAGGGCGCGTTAGTGGAAAGATGATGCCCCGTCAGCACATGGGCCGGCTCGGCCCGCACCATATTCCGGCCCGCGGGCCGATACAGGGAGGAACGACTTGACCACGTTGGAGGACGCCAAAGTCACCCCGGTCGTGCTCGGAGGGGTACGGGGCGGGCCGTCGGTCCCGACCCTGCGCAAAGACCGCTGGTGGATACAGCCGGTGGTCACCGTCACCGTGCTGGCGGCATTTGTGGCCTATGCCACCTGGGCCGCCTTCGTGAACAACAACTACTTCGTCGGCGCCGCCCAGCACCGCGACCTCATCTCGCCGTTCTATTCGCCCTGCCTGACGGCCACCTGTGTGCCCGGCAGCCACCCGGGCTCGATCATCACCTGGTGGACCATCTCCCCGGCCCTGTTGATTCTCATCTTCCCGCTCGGTTTTCGGCTCACCTGCTACTACTACCGCAAGGCCTACTACCGGTCGTTCTGGTGGGCACCCCCGGCATGCGCGGTCTCCGACGCCCATGGCTCCTACTCCGGCGAGTCGAAGTTCCCCCTGTTCTTTCAGAACATCCACCGCTATTTCTTCTACGCCGGCCTGGTGTTCAACACCATCCTCACCATCGACGCCGTCGTGGCCTTCCGGCAACCTGGCCATGGACTCGGCTTCAGCGTCGGAACTGCAGTTCTCCTCATCAACGCCGCGCTCCTGTGGCTGTATTCGCTGAGCTGCCATGCGTGTCGACACCTGTGCGGTGGTGGCGTGAAGCAGTTCTCCGCCGCTCCCATCCGCCACCGGATCTGGAAGACCCTCACCCCGCTCAACGCCAAGCACATGGCCTTCGCCTGGATGAGCCTGGTCTTCGTGGCCCTCACCGACGTCTATGTTCGCTTGGTGGCCAGCGGGGCCATTCACGACTACGGCTTTCACTTCTAAGGGGTATCGAACACATGCCTGAGTACGAAACCCACGACTTCGACGTCATCGTCATCGGTGCCGGAGGCGCCGGTCTCCGAGCCGCCATCGAAGCGAATGCCAAGGGGTTGCGCACCGCTCTGGTGTGCAAGTCCCTCCTCGGCAAGGCCCATACGGTGATGGCCGAGGGTGGTGTGGCCGCCGCTCTCGGGAACGTCTACCCCGAGGACAACTGGGAGGTCCACTTCCGCGACACCATGCGCGGCGGGAAGATGCTCAACAACTGGCGGATGGCTCAGCTCCACGCCCAGGAGGCCCCCGACCGGGTCCGCGAGCTCGAGGAGTGGGGCGCCCTCTTCGATCGGACCAAGGACGGGCTGATCCTCCAGCGCGACTTCGGTGGCCATCGCTACGCCCGCCTGGCCCATGTGGGCGACCGGACCGGACTCGAGATGATCCGGACCCTGCAGCAGAAGGCGGTGGCCGACGGGGTCGAGGTCTTCATGGAGGTGAAGGTCCTCCGGCTCCTCCGCGACGCCGACGGGGTCGTCTCCGGCGCGGTCGGCTACTGGCGCCCGAGCGGCGAGTTCGTCGCCTTCACCGCCAAGTCGGTGGTTCTGGCCACTGGCGGCATCGGCAGGAGCTGGATGTACACAACTAACTCGTGGGAGTCGACCGGCGACGGTGTGGCCATGGCCTTGTGGGCCGGCGCCGACGCCATCGAGATGGAGTGCGTCCAGTTCCATCCAACCGGCATGGTGTGGCCGATGTCGGTACGGGGCCTCCTCGTCACCGAGGCCGTACGCGGCGACGGTGGTGTCCTTCGCAACTCGGACGGCGAGCGGTTCATGTTCGACTACATCCCCGAGATGTTCGCGGCCGAAACCGCGGATTCGGAGGCCGAGGGTGACCGCTGGTACGACGACCATGCCAACAACCGGCGCCCACCAGAGCTCCTCCCCCGCGACGAGGTGGCACGCTCCATCAACAGTGAGGTGAAGGCCGGCCGGGGCAGCCCGCACGGTGGCGTATTCCTCGATATCGCCTCTCGTCTCAGCGCCGAGGACATCCGTCGCAGGCTCCCGTCCATGTACCATCAGTTCAAAGAACTTGCCGGGGTGGACATCACCGCCGAGGCCATGGAGGTGGGGCCCACCTGTCACTATGCGAATGGCGGGGTCCGGGTGGACGCCGACTCGACCGCAACCACCGCCCCCGGGCTGTTCGCTGCAGGCGAGTTGGCCGGAGGCCTGCATGGGTCGAACCGCTTGGGGGGCAACTCCCTCTCCGACCTGATCGTCTTCGGACGCCGGGCCGGCATCGGGGCGGCCGAGTTCGCCGAGGGGCGTACCGGCAGGGTCACGGTGGACGAGGGGGAGATCGCCAGCGCTATCGAAGCGGCGCTGGCCCCATTCGAGCGCGACGGGGGCGAGAGCCCCTACGACGTGCACCACGATCTCCAGACGACCATGCAGAGCCTGGTCGGCATCATCCGCACCGGTTCCGAGCTCGAAGAAGCCATGGGGAAGATCGAGGCCTTGGAGGAGCGAGCGGCCAACGTATCGGCGAGCGGCGGGCACCAGTACAACCCGGGCTGGAACCTGGCCACCGACCTCCCGTCGATGCTCACGGTGTCGCGTTGCGTGGCCCAGGGAGCCCTCAACCGAAGGGAGAGCCGTGGTGGCCATACCCGTCAGGACTTCCCGAGACCCGACCCCGAGATGGGCTCGGTGAACTTCGTCCAGGGCATACCGACGAGCACCACCGACACCTCCGGAGCAGGCGGGACACCCTCGGTTCGCTCGATCACCATCACGCCCGTGCCGCTACCGGTGATGCCGGACGAGCTCAAGGCACTTATGGAGTTGAAGGAGGCTTACTGATGGCCGACGAAATCGTTCGACAGTATGTCGACTCTGCCTCCACGACTGGCAACGTGACCATGAACGTCTGGCGCGGCGACGCCGGTGGTGGCGGTTTCGTCGAGTACGAGTTGGAAGCAAAGGAGGGCGAGGTGGTCCTCGACGTCATCCACCGGATGCAGGCAACCCAGGCGCCCGATCTGGCGTGCCGTTGGAACTGTAAGGCCGGCAAGTGCGGCTCGTGCTCGGCGGAGATCAACGGCAAGCCGGCGCTCATGTGCATGACCCGTATGGAAACTCTGCCCACGGGCGAGCCGATCACCGTGGCCCCGCTCAAGGCGTTTCCGATCATTCGCGACCTGGTGACCGACGTCTCGTATAACTACGAGGTCGCCAAGCGGATCCCGTCCTTCAATCCCCGCCCCAAGACAACCGATGAGCTCAAGGCGGGCGGCTACAGGATGGCCCAGATCGATGTGGAGCGGAGCCAGGAGTTCCGCAAGTGCATCGAGTGCTTCCTGTGCCAGGACGTCTGCCACGTGATCCGGGATCACGAGGAGAACAAGACAACGTTCGCCGGTCCCCGCTTCTTCGCCCGGTCGGCCGAGTTGGAGATGCACCCCCTCGACGTCACCGACCGGCGGGCGATCCTGCGTGAGGAGCAGGGCCTCGGGATGTGCAACATCACCAAATGCTGCACCGAGGTGTGCCCCGAGCACATCAAGATCACCGACAACGCCATCATTCCGCTCAAGGAACGGGTGGTCGACGCCTCCTACGATCCGGTGGCATGGCTGGGACGCAAAATTCTTCGTCGCACCAAAGCATCCGCAGCCGAGGCTCAAGCGACCTCACTGGTGAGCGGACCCCCGGCCGTGCAACCCGATGCTGCCGTTCGCGGGATCCCGACTGCCGTCGGCGAGTGACCCCCCGGCAGCACACCTCCTCCCCGACTGGCCCGCTGTGCCACAGTTCTTGAGTCCCGAGTGGGTGGCCGCCTTTGATGGTGCCCTCGCCGGTGTGGCCATACCCGGCCCCGGAGATGACGCCGGGTTGGCCGCCATCGACGGCCGGTTCACCGTGGTCCAAGAGGTCCATGGCACCCCAACCGGCGATGTCACCGTGGTGTTGACGGTCAATGCCGGGACGGTGCATGTGTCGTTGGCCGCGGATCCCGAGTCCGGTGCCGAGATGGCCGACGTGGCCATCTCCCTCTCCTACGAGGATGCCGCTGCGTTGTCCAAGGGCGAGTTGGTGGCCGCCGAGGCGTTGACCGCCGGGCGTGTCCGGGTGCGCGGAGACCTGTCGGTGCTGGTGGCCAGTCAGCAGATGTTGGCGTCGGCCCAGCCGTACGTGCAGGCGCTCACCGCCGACACCACCTACTAGGCCCCGTTCCGACCAGGCCCCGTGCAGATGGCTCCGTGCAGACGGCTCCGTGCGGTGGCACGGTAGGGCCCATGACAGGCATCGCACCGTTGCAGCCGCACACCGAGGGGGCACCGTGGAAATCCTGAGTGGTCGGACCATCATCCATCCGATCGACCTCGAACGAACCATCCGCTTCTACCGGGACGGGCTCGGGCTCGGCGTTGCCCGAGAGTTCGGATCCGGGTCAAATCGGGGAGTGGTGTTCTTCGCCGGAGGAGGGCTTCTCGAGGTGGTGGGCGAGGCCGGGCCCGGCGATGCCGAACATCTGTCATCCGGCTCCGGCCCGGCCGTAGCCCTGTGGTTTCAGGTCCGAGATGCCGGAGCGACCGTCGCCGAACTCGGCCGGCGCGGCGTGGCGGTCGCCCGCCAGCCGGTGCTCGAGCCGTGGGGTCTTATCGAAGCCTGGGTCGATGATCCAGACGGGATCCGCATTCACATCGTCGAAGTCCCAGCGGACCACCCGCTCCGGCGCGACCTCCGCGATCTCGACGAGTCCTAGGGCAGCAGAGCGGCGACGTCGGCGCGCTCGGACTCGAGCTCCTCGGTGGTGATCCGGATGCGCTCGGTAGCGAAGTCGTCATGGTGCAGTCCTTCCACCACCTCCCAAGCGCCGGCCGAGTTCACCCGCACCGGAAAGCCGAACTGCAGTCCGGCCGGCACCCCGTACTCACCGTTGGACACGACGGCCAGAGACGTCACGTCGTCATCGGGGGTAGTGGTGCGAATGCTCACGACCGAATCGATGGCGGCGTTGGCCGCGGAGGCGGCGGAGGAAAGGCCCCTGGCCTCGATGATGGCGGCGCCCCGCTTCTGCAGCGTGGTGATGAACTCGCCCCGCAGCCACTCGATGTCGTCGATGACCTCGGGAACCGGTTTTCCGTTGATGCGGGCATTGGCGAAGTCGGGGAATTGGGTGGCGGAATGGTTTCCCCAAATAGCCAGGTTGGTCACGGCGGCAACCGGGGCTCCGGCCCGCTTGGCCAGTTGACTGGTGGCCCGGTTCTGGTCGAGCCGGGTCATGGCGAACCACCTGTCGGACGGCACTTCGGGAGCGTTGGACCGGGCGATCAAGCAGTTGGTATTGCAAGGGTTGCCCACCACCAGGACCCTGATATCGGAGGCGGAGTTGGCGGCAATGGCCTCGCCTTGCGGGCCGAAGATCCCACCGTTGATGGTGAGCAGGTCCCCACGCTCCATGCCTGCCTTGCGGGGAACCGACCCGACCAGAAGTGCCCACGAGGTGCCATCAAAGGCCGTCTTCAGGTTGGTGGTGGCGACGATGTCGCTGACCAGGGGAAATGCCCCGTCATCGATCTCCATGACCACCCCTTCCAGGGCCTTCATTCCGGGCTCGATTTCCAGAAGGCGGAGAACCACCGGCTGGTCGGGCCCCAACAGTTGCCCCGAGGCGATCCGGAAGAGCAGGGAGTACCCGATCTGGCCGGCGGCCCCGGTGACGGTGACGTGGACGGGAGTCTTGGCTGCCATGGCATGAGGCTAATCGGGCCGGCTTCACGAGGTCGAACCCGGGCCACGCCGGCACAGATGCGATAGCCATGGCGGCCCGCCCGCCGGTTGGCTGACCGAGTTCTACAGCTTGTCGACGATGGCCGAGGCGAACTCCGAGCACTTCACCTCTGTGGCACCCTCCATCAACCTGGCGAAGTCATAGGTGACGACCTTGTCGGCGATGGTCGCCTCGAGGGCGGCCACGATGTCAGCGGCAGCGTCTGCCCACCCGAGGTGCTCGAACATCATCACGCCGGACAACAACAGTGATCCGGGGTTGACCTTGTCCTGACCGGCGTACTTCGGAGCCGTGCCGTGGGTGGCCTCGAAGATGCCGTGACCACTCACATAGTTGATGTTCCCGCCCGGGGCGATACCGATCCCACCCACCTGGGCGGCCAGTGCGTCGGAGAGGTAGTCCCCGTTGAGGTTGGTCGTGGCGATCACATCGAAATCAGCCGGACGGGTGAGCACCTGCTGCAGGGTGATGTCAGCGATGGCGTCCTTCACCAACAGCTTGTCGCCCGGCTTTCCGCCGCAATCGTCCCAACCCACGGCGACGTCGGCGAATTCCTCCCTGACCAGGTCATATCCCCAGTTCCGGAAGGCACCTTCGGTGAACTTCTGGATGTTCCCCTTGTGCACCATGGTCACGCTGGGACGGCCGTGCTCGAGGGCGTACTTGATGGAGGCCCGGATCAGGCGCTTGGAGCCGAACTCGGAGATCGGCTTGATGCCGATACCCGAACCTTCCCGAATCTCCCATCCCATCTCGGCCCGGAGGAATTCCGACAGTTTGGCCGCCTCCGGAGTGAACGCCTCGACCTCGAGACCCGCGTAGATGTCCTCCGTGTTCTCGCGAAAGATCACCATGTCGACCAGTTCGGGGTGGAGCACCGGCGACGGGACTCCCGTGAACCAACGTACCGGGCGGAGGCAGACGTAGAGGTCGAGGATCTGGCGCAGGGCCACGTTCAGCGACCGCATGCCGCCACCGATCGGCGTGGTCAACGGGCCCTTGATGCCGATCAGATGGGTGCGGAATGTCTCGACCGTCTCGTCGGGCAGCCAACTCCCCGTCTCGTCGAACGCCTTCTGCCCGGCCAGGACTTCCTTCCACGCCACCTTGTTGCCGCGCTTGGCCGCGGCGGCGTCGAGCACCGATTTGGCCGCCGGCCAGATATCCACGCCGATGCCGTCGCCTTCGATAAAAGGAATGACGGGCTCTTCGGGCACATGTAGTGCGCCATCGACGCCAAAGGAGACAAGTTCAGCCATGGAGGCAGCCTATCGGTTGATCATTGAGCGCTCGCCGCCCGAACAGCCCGGGTCCGGGTCCGTGTTGAACCCGCCGACCTGCGAACAGCCATTCAGTCTTCGGCGGCGCCCAGGCCCAGTGCACCGTAGATCTCACGGGTCGCGCTCGACCGGTTGAGCGTATAGAAGTGAAGCCCGGGCACCCCGGCATCGAGCAGTTTCCGGCACAGTTCGGTGGCGATCACCACCCCTTCGTGGCGCACGGCATCGGCACCACCGGCTCCGTCGGCATTCTCCAGGCGGTCGACCATCCAGGCGGGCACGGCCGCGCCCATGGTGGCCATGCGGGGAACCGACTTGAGGTTGGTCACCGGCATAATGCCCGGGAGTACCGGCGTCTCCACGCCACGGGCGGCAAGGTCGGCCACCAGTCCGAGGTACTCCTCGGCCTCGAAGAAGAATTGGGTCACGCCGAAGTCGGCCATGCGCAATTTCTCGGCCAGTCGATCGCGGTCGAACGCCTTATCGGGCGACAACGGGTGACCGGCAGGTTGGGCAGCCACACCGATGGAGAAACCACCGATGGCACGGGCCAGTTCGACCAATTCGGAGGCGTGGGGAAGCTCTCCCACCCCTTCGCCCGGGTCGGCGGGCGGATCGCCGCCCAGCGCCATCAGGTTCTCCACCCCCGCTTTCCGGTAGGCCACCAGAATCTCCGCCAGCTCCAATCGGGTGTGCGCCACACAGATGAGGTGGGCCATCGGCACCAGTGTGGTGGTACGCAGCATGCCGGTCACCAGGTCGTAGGTCCGCTGCCGCGACTCGGCGCCACCCCGGTAGGTGACCGACACGAAGGATGGGCCCAACGGCTCGAGGTCGCGCAGCGTCTTCACCAGGGTGGCCTGCTCGGCGTCGTTCTTGGGGGGAAAGAACTCGAACGAGTAGGTGGGCCCTTTGGACAACAGGTCGGCGATCCGCGTCATAACCCCGGCATCCTACTGTGAGCGGTCAATCCGGATCCGGGAGTCGCCGCTCCAACGCCCACCGCGGGCCGCCCGACATCAGCGGGACATGCGTCTCGATGATGCAGCCCCGAGATGGGGGGAGATGCGCGCCAGCGCGGTATCGAGCTCGGAGAGTCGCGAGCGACGGGCCTCGTCGGCCTCGGCCAACTGCATGCCCGACGGGGAAGCGGCTCCCTGACGAAGGAGACGGTCCGCCTCGATGGCGAAGGCCAGGCCGCGCAATGATCCGGCCACCGCGTCGGTGGCGTTCCGGGCCTGTTCGTTGGGTGCATACCGGGTGGCATGTTCGAGAGCACGTGCGGCTCTGTCGACCTGGATGTCCACCGATCCCCGAAGCTCGGGATTGTCGGAGGCGGCGTTGCCTGACAGCAGCGACTCGCGGGCCAGGCGGGCATCGACAATCGCCGGCAGGACTGTGCCGCGCCAGTCATTGGCCGCCTGTCGTCTTGTCCGACGTCGGAACAACACCGCCACTAGGATCACGGCCACCACCAACATGATGGCGAGCACGATCAACGCCACCGCCGTTCCCGTCAACCCACCACTCTTCGTTGCCGCCGGTGCGGGGGTGGTGGTGGTCGTGGTGGTCGACGTCGATGTGGTCGGGGGAACGGTCGTGGTCGTCGTGGGTTGAGTGGTCGAGGTCGTGGTGGTCGACGTTGACGTGGTCGGGGGAACGGTGGTGGTCGTCACCGGGACCGTCGTGGTGGTGGTGGCCGCCCAGGCCGGGCCGGCTGCGGCGACGGCAAGAACACCCACCACCAGTGCGGTTCCCGCTATCGCCCTTCCGACCCGAACCGACAGGCCCCGAACGTGCCGGACGACAGGTTGTCGACCCGGCACCGAACAACACTGCCCCTGGCCGGCCCGTGCCATGACCGAACCCCTCAAGCGGCCGGCGGCGACGTCGTTGCGATCAGGTTCCTGACCATGCCATGCACCTCCGCTCGTTCTGTCGCCCCCATGGGCGGCATCACCCTAACCTGGGGCGGCACCCGCATGCCGGTATGACAGCCGGCTACGCCCGATACACCTCAGGTATCGGCGCGGCCGTAATCATCTTCGAGGCGGACGATGTCGTCCTCACCGAAGTACTCGCCGTGTTGGACCTCCACAAACACCACGTCGGCATCTGTCGGATTCTCGATCCGGTGATTGGTCCCGACCGGGATGTCCACTGAGTCACCCGCGGTGAGCTCGGTCTGGGTCCCGTCCAGGGTGACCAGGGCGGTGCCGGCCACGATGAACCAGTGCTCTGACCGCCGGGTGTGCCGCTGATAGCTCAGCCGCTTTCCCGGCAGCACCACTATCCGCTTGACCTTGTGGGAACCATCGTCATCGAGGACCGTATAGCTTCCCCACGGCCGGTGGTCCGTCTCCGGAGCACCGGGTTGGCCCGACAGGCTCACGACGCCCGCTCCGCGGCTCTCACCGTGTTGCGCAACAACATGGCCCGGGTCATCGGGCCCACCCCGCCGATGCGGGGTGTGATCCACCCCGCCACCTCGGCTACCGACTCATCGACATCGGACAACAGCTTCTTCCCTTCCCACGAGGTACCGGCACCGACCACCGCAGCGCCAGGTTTGATCATCGTCGGCGTCACCAGGCCGGCGCGACCGGCCGCGGCCACCACCACGTCACCTTGGCGCACCAGAGGTGCGATATCCCTGACGCCGGTATGGACCACCGTGACCGCGGCATTGCACCCCGGTCGCTTGCTGGCCAACAAGAGGGACAGGGGGCGCCCGATGGTCAGCCCCCGCCCGATCACCACCACATGCATGCCCTCGACCGGGACGTCGTTGGCATGGAGGAGCTCGACGATGCCGGCCGGGGTACAGGGCAGAGGACCATTGGCTCCCATCACCAGGCGTCCCAGGTTCACCGGGTGCAACCCGTCAACGTCCTTCTCCGGGTCCACCGCCAGCAGTACCTGCTCCTCGTCGAGCCCGGCCGGCAACGGAAGCTGCACCAGATAGGCGTGGACCTGGGGATCGGCATTGAACCGGTCCACGGCGGCGACAAGCTCGGCCTGGGAAACATCGGCGGGCAGGTGCTGGTGGGCCGAGTGAATGCCGACTTCGGCGCAGTCGGCGTGCTTCATGGCCACGTACCGAGAGCTCGGGCCATCGTCCCCCACCAAAATGGTCCCCAACCCTACGGTCACTCCGGCGCTGGCCAGGCGGGCGACACGGTCGGCGACTTCGGCCCGGATCCGGGCGGCCAGGAGTTCCCCATCGAGCAGGGTGGCGGTCATCGACGTCTCCTCAGTGCCGGAAGTGGCGTTCGCCACCGGCCATGACCACCGCGATACCGGCCTCGTCGGCCGCCGCGATGACCTCTCCGTCACGAATGGAGCCTCCCGGCTGCACCACTGCCGACACGCCCGCTTTGGCCAGCACCTCGAGGCCGTCGGGGAAGGGGAAGAAGGCATCACTGGCCGCCGCCCCACCCTGAGCTCGTGAGCCCGCCTTGGATGAGGCGATTTCTGCTGCCACCACCCGCGAGGACTGACCGGCCCCGACCCCGACCGCCTGTCCGTTGTTGACAATGGCGATGGCATTGGAGGTGGTCCGGGCGCAGATCTTCCAGGCCAGGGCCAGATCACGCCACTGGGAGTCGGTGGGCTGCACCTTGGTGGCCACCTCCCAGGTCGAAGGATCGAGGAGAAACCGGTCGGCATCCTGGACGAGCACGCTCGATCCCATCCCCCGGTACTGGCGCACGATGGGCTCGGGGGAAGGGGCGGAGAGCAGGCGGGTGGCCTTCCTCTTCGATGAAAGCAGGTCTAGCGCCTCGTCGTCGTAGGACGGGGCGATGATCACGTCGGCCTGAGGGCCGCTCCCGATCGCCTCGGCCACGGCCACGGTGACCCGGCCCCCGATGGCCACAACTCCGCCGAACGCCGAGAGAGGATCGCCTTCGAGGGCGCGCTGATAGGCGGTTACCAGGTCGTCGGCGACCGATGCGCCGCAAGGATTGGCGTGCTTGATAATGGTGACGGCCACCTCGGAAGCACCCTCGGCGGGTAGTTCGTGGACGAGGCGCCATGCCGCGTCAGCGTCGAACAGATTGAGGTAGGAGAGCTCTTTCCCACCATGTTGCACGACGTCGTCCCACCACGAGTGCTCGCCGGCGATCCGGTAGCGGGCCCCTTGCTGGTGAGGATTCTCCCCGTAGCGGAGTGAGCCGGCCCGCTCCAGGGTCAGGTGGATGGTCGGAGGCAGCATGGCGGTGTCGGCCTCCCGATCGAACCAACCCACGATGGCACCGTCATAGGCGGCGGTGTGAGCGAAGGCGTCACGGGCCAGCCGGCGCCGGGTCGGATCGGACAGGTACCCGTGCTCTCTGATCTCGGCCAGGACGACGTCGTAGTCGGCGGGGTCGACCACAACTCCAACGTGGGAGTGGTTTTTGGCCGCCGCCCTCACCATGGTGGGTCCACCCACGTCGATCAACTCGATGGAGGGATCCGAACTGAAGGGATACAGGTTGCACACCACCAAATCGATGAGGCCAATGCCCTGGCTCTCGATGTCGGCCAGATGTCCGGGCACGGATCTGTCGGCCAAGATGCCACCGTGGATGACCGGATGGAGGGTCTTGACCCGCCCGCCGAGCATCTCGGGCGTGCCCGTCAACTCGGCCACCTCGACGTGGGCGATGCCGGCGGAGGCGAGCGCCGAGGAGGTTCCCCCACTTGAGATCAGCTCCCACCCCAGCTCGGAAAGACCGCTCGCCAGCTCTTCAAGACCCGTCTTGTCGTATACGGACAGCAACGCCTTCATTCCTTGACCCCCAGTGGTGATTTTCGCCCATCTCCTACTGGGACCGCCAGCTTGTCGATGAAGGTGCGGATGGTGTCGGGGTAGAGGGTCCGCTCCACCGCCTTGATGCGTTCGTGCAGCGTCGCCACGGTGTCGTCCGGATACACCGGCACCGCCTGTTGGGCGAGGATCGGCCCGGCGTCCATGGCCAGGGTGGCCACGTGCACGGTGGTGCCGGTTTCCGTCACACCGGCGGCCAGGGCGTCCTCTACCGCATGCCATCCCGGGAAGGCCGGCAGCAGCGCCGGGTGGGTATTGAGGATCCGGCCGGGAAAGGCGGTATGGATCGGCTGATCGAGCACCGTCCCGAATCCGGCCATCACCACCACGTCGATATGGTGCCGGAGCAGAACGGCGACGACCGCCCGGGTGTAACCCAGTCGGTCAAACTCGGGGCTGAAACCACCGTAGCGGGCCCGATCGACCAGGGAGGCCGCCAATCCTGCGTCCGAGGCGATCCCGAGGGCACGACACGGCCGGTCGGCCACCACCAGGGAGACCGGAAGCCCGGTGGTGACGATGGCTTCGAGAATGGTGCCGCTGCCCGATACCAATACCCCGATCCGTACCGGAAAGGCACGACTGGGAGAGGAAATGGCGACCACGGCCGCAGGCTAGCAGCGGGGATTTGCCCACCCTGCCGACCGGAGTGGCCATATCTGAGGAGGGCTCACTCTCCGGCGGAAGGTGCTCCCACTGCCGCCGGCTGGCGGCGGGAGGTGTTGCCCTCGGCCATCTCGTCCATCCCGATCGGGCCGTCCAGGTCGGCGTTCAGAAATTGATGAATGACCGGGTCGTGCGATTCGAACATCTCGTCCTTGGGGGCGAACCGCACAAGTCGAGATTGGTAGAGCATGCCCAGGTGATCAGCGGTTCGCATAACCGACGAGATGTTGTGGGTGATGATGAAGATGGTGGCCCCGGTCTCGCGTTGCACGTCGAGCACCAGTTCGTCGAGAAAGGCCACCCGGACCGGGTCGAGCCCGGAGTCGGGCTCGTCGAAGAGGACGATCTCGGGATCGAGGACCAGCGCACGCGCCAATCCGGCCCGCTTTTTCATACCGCCGGACACCTCGCCCGGAAGCTTGCGCAGGTGGTCCATGAGCCCGACCAATTCGGCGTTCTGGTGCACGATCTTGCGGATGTCCCCTTCGTTCTTCTTGGTGTGCTCACGAAGGGGGAAGGCGATGTTCTCGTAGAGGTTCATCGAGCCGAAGAGAGCCCCGTCCTGAAAGAGCACACCGAACTTGCGCCTGATCCGGAACAGATCCTTCTGATTGAGAGCACTCATGAGCTCCCCGTCGATGTAGACCCCGCCGTTATCGGGCTTCAGCAGTCCGATGATGACCTTGAGCAACACCGACTTTCCGGTTCCTGACGGCCCGAGCACCGCGGTGATGGCCCCACGGGGCACGTCGAAGGTTATGTCCCGCAGAACTGTGTGGGATCCGAACGACTTGGTCAGGTTCTGGATGGAGATGACGGCGTCGGCCGGGGGCGGTGACAGCACGGCGTCGGCCGGGGGCGGTGACAGCTCCGAGTCCGCCTGCGGCTGGGCCGAAACCGCCAGGGTGGGAAGGTGCGGAACCGCCGATGGACCTCCATTCCGATCAGCCATATCGTTCATACTCGCACCTTCTGGTTCTCCTCGCACACCCGTGCGTACAACTGGCTACCGTTACGCAACTGATCGGTGAAGGCAACCTTGCGACACCGGAGTCGTAACAGGCATCAAAGGTGCCATGATCACCGCAAGATCCGGCCCTCCCGTAGGTTCCCCAAACATGTAGTGCTGCAACAAAGCGCCAGACGTATAGTCTCAGCGGGGGTTGCCGGATGTAATTTCGTTCAGTAGCAGCGGCATCGGAGACTGTGTGACGGAGCAAAATGGGCGGGACGGGGGGGTGACCGGCAACGCGGACGACACCGCTCAGGTGCGCGTGATCACCCAGGACGGCCCGGCTACCCAAAAGGTCCCCCGGGTCCCGCCCGCCTCGGTCATGCCCCGCCACCGGATGTCCCGGCCTCCCGTCTTCCCGAAGATCTCCTGGTTCCTCGGAGAAGTCGGCGCCATGTTCGCCTCTGGCTTCGAAGCGATACGCCTTGGTTTTCGTCTGGGGGTCCCGGTCGGCGAGTTTCTCGATCAGTGTTGGTTCCTGGCCAAGGTCACCACGATTCCCCTGATTCTCATCTCGGTCCCGTTCGGTGCGGTCATCGCCCTTGAAGTTGGTTCCCTCCTCCAACAGATCGGGGCGCAGTCCCAGCTCGGAGCCATCATGGTGCTGGCAGTGGTCAGGGAGCAGGCTCCGGTCGCCACCGCTCTGCTCATCGCCGGAGCGGGTGGGTCCGCCATTTGCGCCGACATCGGCTCCCGGAAGATCCGGGACGAGATCTCCGCCATGGAGGTGATGGGGGTTCAGCCCTTGCAGCGTCTGGTCCTCCCCAGGCTGCTGGCCTGCATGCTGGTGGCCTTCCTCCTCGACAGCGTCGTGTCAGTAGCCGGCATCATCGGCGGCCTGTACTTCGGGACCCATTCCATTCACATCACCGCCAGTAGCTTCTTTGCCACCTTCGGTGAACTCAGCCAGTTGGCGGACCTGGCCATGGCCCTGTTCAAGGCGGCCATCTTCGGGTTCATTGCCGCCATGGTGGCCTGTTACAAAGGCATGACCGCCAAGGGTGGACCCAAGGGCGTCGGGGACGCGGTGAACCAGGCGGTGGTGATCACCTTCATGCTGTCGTTCTTCATCAACTTCGTGATGACGGTCGTCTACTTCAACTTCATCCCCCAGCGAGGCATTTAGATGGCCGTCGCCAGTCCCGTCGCCAGTCCCGTCGAGTTCATCTACAAGCAGATGCGCTTTGGGCTGCGGACCATCCGCTGCCTTCCCAGTGCCCTCCAGTACCGCCGGGAGATCACCCTGCTGGTCTCCGACATCACGGTAGGCGCCGGTGCATTGGTAGTCGGGGGCGGCATGTTCTTCGTGGTGATCGGGATCGCCTTCTTCACCGGCACCGAAGTCGGATTGGAGGGTTTCACCGGACTGTCGCAGATCGGGGCCCAGGCCTTCACCGGTGTCATCTCCGCGTTGGCCAACGTTCGTGAGATCACCCCTCTGGTGGCCGGAGTGGCGTTCGCAGCCCAGGTAGGCGCCGGCTTCACTGCCCAACTCGGAGCCATGCGGGTCTCCGAGGAAATCGATGCCCTCGAAGTGATCGGGGTGGACAGCGTCACCTATCTGGTCGGCACCCGGGTTTGGGCAGCGCTGATCACCATGATTCCCGTCTATCTGGCCGCCCTCTTCGCCAGCTTCATCGCCTCCCAACTGATGGTCACCGACCTCTTCCACCTGTCCGCCGGCACCTATCACCACTTCTTCCAGTTGTTCCTCCCGCCTGTCGATGTCCTGTACTCGTTCGTGAAGGCGATGGTCTTCATCGTGGCGGTGACCTTCATCCACTGTTACTACGGATACTCGGCCGAAGGTGGTCCGGCTGGCGTAGGTGTGGCCGCCGGTCGCGCCATTCGGCTGTCACTCATCGTCGTGGTGGTGCTCAACTTCTTGCTTTCGACCATTCTCTTCAGTGGAGCCTCGTCCACGGCCAGGCTGGTGGGATGAGACGGCTCAACACTCTGGGACGAACAGCATTGGTGCTGGTGGTGGTCGCCGCGGTGGTGGTCGGTGTGGCGGTGATCGAAAAGGGGGTGAACGGCGCATACAGCGGAAACCACCAGGTGGTCGGCCGCTTTTCCGCCGCCGGACAGGGTCTTCAACCTGGGGCCGAAGTCGAGTACGACGGCGTGCAGGTCGGAAAGGTCTCCTCCATCTCACTTGTACACCGGGCGGCTCAGGTGGCACTGAACCTCTATCCGAGCTTTCACTTTCCGGCCGATGGGACAGCAACCATCCAACCCCAGAACCTGTTCGGAGCCGACCAGGTCAGCATCACCTCACCCACCGGTGAGCGGGGTCCGGCGTTGAGGCCGGGAGCGCCTATCCCCCATACCAACGTGGCCAGTGAACTCACCGATCTGCTGGCGGTGGCCGACCCCCTACTCCAGCAGATTAACACCACCGACCTGTCACAAACCGTGTCCGAATTGGACCAGGCCACCAACGGCGCCGGTGCCGAGATCGCCGCCGGAATCACCGAAGGATCCAAGTTGGGGACGTTGTTGAGCACCACCCTCGGCGCTCAACTCACCGCCCTCGACTCGATGTCCGCCCTCACTGGTGCCCTGATACCGGCCGCTGCCCAGATGAACGAGGTCTCGCTGTCCGCCAATGCGGCCCTGCCGGCCATCAACCGGGCCCAGGACGACTTCCAGCGCCTGCTTGAGTCGCTCAACCCGCTAGCGGAGAACCTGGCCCAGTTCCTGAGTGTCTACCACCCGGACATCGCCACACTCCTGACCACCGGCGACAATGTGACCCGGGTGCTTCTGACCCACGAGACCGACATCGAACAGACGATCAGTGGGCTCTACCACTACGTCTACAAATTTGCCAACGCCCCGGCAGATACCCTCCCGGACGGATCGAGAATCGGCTACTTCCGAACGTTCATCAACTTCTCCGACGTGAACAACCTGGTTTGCAGCCTGATCGCCCCGGCCAGCGGTGGCCTCGCGGCTCTAGCCCCGCTGCAGGCCGCCCTGGGCGCTGCCGGCAGTTCCTTCGACTGCTCCTCCCAGACGGCCACGTTCAACACGCTGAACCCACCGGCGGCTCCGACCACTGCGGCGGCCACCACCGCTCAACAGGGCCCCAAAGTGGCCCAGCAGGTCTACCAGGCCCTCGGGACCCCCCAGGCGCCCGCTCCCCAGTCCCTCGGGGGCTACATGTCCATGCTGCTCGGTGGGCTCTGATGGCTCGTTTGAGATTGCCGCGACGCTCCACCGGCCGCAAAGGCCACCTGGGAACGCTGTTGAAATTCGGCGTGTTCGTCGGCATCAGTCTCGTCCTGCTGGTGGCGCTGGCCATCCGGGTGGGGAATATCTCTCTGTTCACCCATCGGACCTCCTACCAGGCACAGATGGCCGACGTCACCGGGTTGCAGCCCAACAACGCCGTGAAGATCGCCGGGGTCACCGTGGGACAGGTGACCGGCGTCACCGTCCAACGTGACCACGCCCTGGTGACGTTCGCCATCGACAACTCGGTTCACCTGCGCTCGAGCACCAAGTCCGGCCTTCAGGAGAACAACGTCCTCGGCCAGCAGTTTTTCTACCTGTATCCGGGGTCCACCGGACCCGACATCCGGGCCGGCCACGTGATCCCGTTGTCCCAGTCCATCTCCGATCCCGGAGTGGGTGCCTTCCTGAACGCGCTCGGTCCGTTTTTGTCGGCCATCAACCCCGCCCAGGCCAATACGTTCGTACAGAGCATGCTCGCCGCCCTGCAAGGGAATCAGGACAAGGTCGACCAGTTGATCGACGACTCGGCCACCGTGTCCCAGACTGTCGGCTCGCTCGACACCCAGGTCGGCCAGGTGATCAACGCTCTCGACCAGGTGCTCACCGCGCTGGCGTCGCGCAGTTCCGATGTGGGTACCCTGCTCGACAACCTCCAGACGGTTTCTCAAACCCTCGCCGCCCACAACGACCTGTTGGACACGGTGGTGACCAATCTCTCCAAGTTCACCGGGGAGTTCGCCGGGGTGGTCCAGTCCAACCAAGGCAACCTGGCATCGACCATCAGTGACCTGCAGTCGGTGACGTCCGTCGTCCAGGACCACGAACAGAGTTTGGCGGCAGGGCTGTCCACGCTGGGATCGGGATTCAATCCCTACACGCTCATCTCCAACTACGGGCAGTGGTTCCAAGTGAAGTCCGTCTATACCTGCCTGGCCGCAGAGACCACCTGCTCCTACAACAACGGCGGCAACCCGCCGGCCGGTTCCGGACCTTTCGGTAATCCTTCTCCATCGTCGAGCGGGGCCAGCACCGGTACATCGGGTACATCGGGTACATCGGGTACATCGGGTACATCGGGTACATCGGGTGCGGGATCCTCGCCGGCATCGATGCTCCAGATGGTGGCCGGAAGCGGGGGCCAATCGTGAAGGCGTTCACCGATCGCAATCCACGCCGTATCGGGATGGTCGTGGTGGTGGTGACGGCGGTGGCCGTGCTGTCGGTGTTCGCCTTCAACCAAAGCACCTTCTCCTCCGGCTACACAGTGAAGGCAAGGTTTTCCAACGCCGCCGGGCTGGGCCCCAACGCCGGCGTGCTCCTGGCCGGGGTGAATATCGGCAAAGTGAGCGCCGTGCATCTCAATGGCAATCACGTGATGGTGGACATGACAGTGGACCAAGGGGTGGTGCTGCCGAGCGATACCACCGCGGCCATCAGCGTGGAAACTCTTCTCGGCCAGTTGGTGGTGGACCTCAAGCCGATCAGCGGATGGAGTCACCCGCTGCACGATGGGGCCCTGCTGACCAACACCTCGGTGCCCGTCGAGTTCCAGAACGTCCAGAACGAAGCCGGTGGGTTGCTGACCAACTCCGACGCCTCCGCCATCAACCAGCTCATCCAGTCCTTGGCGGCAATCACCCAAGGCAAGCAACAACAGGTAGAACAGATCATCAACGGACTGAACGGGTTCACCGGGGTGATCAACCAGCGCCAAACCCAGGTGAGCCAGCTCATCGACGCGGCCAATACCCTGTCCCAGACGGTCGCCAGCCATGACACCCAGCTGGGGTCGGCCATTGACAATCTCTCCACGGTGATCGGTGGACTGGCCCAAAAGGGGACCGACCTCGGCAACCTCATCAACAACACCCAGCAGGCCGCCGGTCAGATCAACACGTTGGTCACGAACAACCGCCCGCAGCTCCAAGCCGTGGTGGTCCAACTCCAATCGGTGCTCGGGGTCCTCTCCAAACACCAGCTGGACTTGGCCCAGGGGGTATCGAGCGCGGCGGCGGCCATCACCGGATTTTCGTCCATCGGCTACTCGGGATCGCCGGCCACCCCGGTGAGCTGGGGAAACATCTACTTCAACGTGCTCGGCTCCAGCCCGTTGGAAGGGATTCTGGGTAGCTGCGGAACACTTGACACGGTCCTGACCGAGGCGTTGGGCCCCGACCCCCTCCCCTGCAGCCAGCAGAACGGGCCGTTGGCCAACAACGCGGCCGCCACGCCGCCGGCCACCGGCGCCAACACCGCACCCAAAGCGGCGGGGACCAGTTCCAGTACCACGGTGCCATCATCGGCCGGTAACGGGATCGGCGGCATCCTGGGTGTGCCGAGCCTTGGATCTCAGCCGAGCTCATCGGGCACGGGTGGCTCCGGACTACTTTCGCCGCTGCTCGGGGGTGGGTCGTGAGACGCCGGATCCTGGCCTTTACCGCTGTCATCGTGACGGTGGCGGTGGTCATCGCCGTGCTCTCGGTCACCGTGCTGCGCTCCACACCCACCTATCCGATGCGCGCGGTGTTCGCCAGCGCCAACGGGCTGTTTCCCGGGAATGCCGTCGAAATGCTCGGCGCTCCGATAGGTACAGTGACCGAAGTCGTCAACACCGGCAACACGGTACTGGTGACCATGCAGGTCGAGAAGAAGTATCCGTTGCCCGCCGCGGTGCAAGCGGCACTGGTGTCACCCCAGGTGCTCGGCGAACCCTCCATCGAGATGTCCCCCGGGTACACCGGTGGACAGGCGATGGCGGCAGGAACGACCATCCCCGAGTCACGGACGTCGGTACCGGTCTCGACCGATCAACTCCTGAAGGACGTCCAGAGTTTTCTGTCCCAGATCAATCCCCAAGCCACCGGCAATCTGATCACCAATCTCTCCCAGGATCTGTCTGGTCAAGGTGCCTCACTCAACCAACTGTTGGGCAACGCGGCGGGGACCATCCAACTCCTGGCCCAAAAGGGGAACAGCCTCGGTCAGCTCACCACCTCGCTGGCTCAGATCACCGCCACGCTGCAGACCCGGACCACCACCCTCTCCGACCTCATCCGGGACTACAACACAGTGTCGTCGGTGGTGGCGTCGCATCAGAGCCAATTGGGGACGGCCATCGCCGATCTGGCCGGTGCCACCAGTCAACTCTCGCAGTTCTTGGGGCCAAACCTGGTCCCGCTCGAAAATGACGTGGCCGGCGTCACCCAGGTGGGTCGCACCGTGTCGGCAAACTTGGGCAATCTCGATACGCTGCTCAACTCCACCAACTTGCTCTTTGCCGCCGCCGGGCGGGCCTACGACCCGACCCACAACTGGCTCAACTTGAACCTGGCCTCACCGTCGGGCACCACCGCCTCAGTGGTATCCGGTTACATCCGCGACCGGCTGTCCGGAATCTGCCGCCGATTGCTGGCCAACCACTCTGCCGGTCTGCCGGCCTCGACCCTCCAGACTCTGGGGGTCTGTGGCAACCCCAACTCCGGTTTCTTCAATCCGTTGTTGTCGGTCATCCCTTCGATCCTGGACACGCTGACCAGTGGGCCGGGAGGAGGCCCGTCGGCCACCGCCCTGGCGGCGTTGATCGCCAAAGGGATGACCATGATCCCCGGCGCCGCCAACATCCAACCCCCCACTGCCGCAACGACCGCCCCACCGGTAGCCCCACCGGCTCCGTCTCTGTCCTCACCGGGAGCCTCGCAGCTCCCGCCGATGCCCACCACCACTACCACCACCACCAACCCATCCAGCGGTGGGCTGGGTGGGTTGTTCAAGGGTTTCCTGGGGGGTCTCTGAGATGATCGGTTCCCGACAACTGCGGACAGCACTGAGCCATGCCACCGACCCCTTTCGTCGATTCGGCGCGGTTGCTCGGGTCGGGCAAGGCAGGCGTCTGGCTCTGGTACTCGTAGTAGCCGGAGGCATGGCCGTGACCGGCTGCAACCTCCCCTTCACCGGACCCGCAACCCTCACCGCCTCAGCGAAGTTCACCGACGTCGGGGACTTGGCCAGCGGGGCATCGGTGCAGATGGCCGATATCCCGGTGGGTCACGTCATCTCCATCACCCTCGTTGGCACCGAGGCCCGGGTAACCATGGTGCTGAACCAGTCCGCCGATGTTCCCCAGAACCTGTCGGCCCAACTGCGGCGGACCTCTCTGCTGGGCGAGCGGTTCATCGATCTCATCCCCAACAGCTCAGACCCCGGGGGTCCGATGCCCAACAGGGAGATCATCGCCGATACATCGGTGCAACCCGGTATCGCCGAGCTTCTCTCGGCGGGGGCGACGGTGATCGGAGCCGTCAACAGCACCCAACTTGCCAACCTGGTGGCCAGCTCCGCCCAGGGCTTCGGCGGCCAGGGTCAGAACCTGCGTCAACTACTCGACAGTTTGGGCACAGTGATCCACGGCTATGCCGGACGCACATCCACGATCCGCTCTCTGATCACCAACGCGGATCAACTCACCTCAACCCTGGCCCCGCAGGCAACCCAAAATGCGCAAGCGATCACCACTCTGTCCCAGACCACCAGCGTATTTGCCAACCAATCGGCCCGCTTGGTGAACCTGCTTCAGTCCCTCAATGACCTGTCTGTCCAGAGCCGGAGCATTCTGGAGTCGTATACGCCACAGATCGACGACGAGTTGACCGGTTTGGCGTCGACAGTCCATTCGTTGCAGGCGACAGAGGGCGACCTCGGGAGCTTCCTCCAATTCCTGCCCGGGCATAACGCCGCCCTACAGGAGCTCACCCGGGACAACCAGGTGCAGATCCTGACCGACTTGATCGTGTGTGGTCTTCCCAACGGTGGATCCAATCCGGCCATCCCGGCACAGACCTGTGGTGGCTCGGGATGATCACCCGCCGAATCATCATCAACCTCTTTGCATTCTTTGCCGTCGCCGCGGTGTTGATCGTTTACGGCCTGATCAATCTCCTCGGTGATCCTTTCCAGTCGACGATGCCAGTGACGGCCCTCCTCCCCAACGCCTACGGGATCTACTCGAACTTTTCGGTCACCCTCAACGGCGTCCAGGTCGGATCGGTGCGCTCAGTCTCCTTGACGCCGTCCGGGGCACGGGTGGACATGGCCATCAACCCCGGAGTGAAGATTCCCGGCGACGTGGCCGCAGAGATCGAGATCGCCAACACCTTGGGCGAACAGCAGATCGACCTGATCCCTCAGCATGGGGGCACCGCCGCTCCTCTGGTGGCGGGGGCGCAGATTCCCGTCGCACCCGGTGGGGCACCGGCTGATATCGGACAGGTCATCGCCACCGCCACCCAATTCTTGAAGGCGATCCCGGTCGACGATCTCAACAACCTGCTCCACCAGACGGCGGTGGCCCTGAACGGGCGTGGTGCCGATGTGCACACCATCATCACGTCGGGGACCCAGTTCGCCCAAGAGTTTCTGGCCTTTCAACAGGCGTTCAAGTCCCTGCTGGCCAGCGCCCCACCGGTTCTCGACTCGGTCACTGCCGCAGCACCGCAACTGACCTCGGCTCTGTCCAATACAGCTGCCATCCTGAATGTCCTGACCGTCCAGCAAACCAACTATCTGAATCTTCTCTCCAGCGGGGCAAGTGCGTCGCAACTCCTCAATCAGTTGGTCGTCGCCGAGCGTCCGAACCTGGCGTGCTTGGTCCATGACCTCGGTGCCACCAGCACCAACTTGTCGCAGCCGACCAACCTCAACAACCTGGCCACCGATTTGGCCACCAATCGGCAGTTTTTCGGAGCCATCGAGGGATTGACACCGGCCGGGCCCGCCCGGCAGTTGACGGCCAGCGAGCCGGCTCGCACCAACCAGTTATGGCTGCGGGTCCGCCTCCTTATCCCCCCAGTGACCTCACCGGCCGCGCTCCCCTACTCGCCTCCCCATACGCTTCCCCCGATCATCCCGGCCGCCGGATGTTCCACCGAATTCGGCAACGGTGTGGCGGCTGCCTCCCAGCCCGGGTTCGTCCCGGCCGCCCCCGTCGCCATTGACACCGCCTCGGCGGCGGATTCCCAGGTGCGTGGCGGTGGGACTCCGATTGTGGATCCCCCCTTGGCTACTACCCCGACCGCCACCGACCACAAGCAGTCCCCCTATCCTCCCGCACCCGCCACCGTGCTGCCGTTGATGGGTGCAGCTGTACTATTGCGGGGTCCGGTCAAGCGTCGACTGCGGAATCGGCGCCATCGACAGGAGACGACTGGATGACCGAGGAGCACGACCCGAAGCCCTACAAGGTGTCAGTGGTCGACCGCGAGACCGGAAGCGTGCGGCCCAGCCGAAAGCCCTCCGGGGCGGATTCGCCCGGCGATGAGGAAACCGGGGATGCGGCAGAAGTAGCCGGCCCCGATCCGAAGGAAGCCGCACAAGAGCGGGTCGACCCCAACAAGGGTGGAACGCCGGCCAAAGGAGTGCGCCGCTGGCATCCCCGTGCCCTGGGACACAAAGGCCAGGTGGTGTTGTTGTGCATCGCCGTCCTCGGGGTGGTCGGAACCGCGGTGTTCGGTCACGCATGGGCGTCGCTCGACGGCCAACTCGGGCAACAAGCCCAGGTCCGCGCCGTCACCAGTGACTTCCTACTGGCCCTGACCAATTTCGACGCCAAGAACATCGACGCCGACTTCAACCGCATCCAGGGCTACGCCACCGGAGCCTTTGCCTCGCAGTCGAATCAGTTCTTCGGCTCCACCATTCGCAGCCAGCTGGAAGCCGCTCTGGCTTCTTCCCGCGGGCAGATCCGCAGCCAGTATGTACAGTCGATCAACGGAACCAGCGCCAGCGTGTATTCGGTGGTCGACCAGACCTACATAAACAACAAGATGACTTCGCCGGCCGCCGATGAACTCCAGATCGTCACAGACCTCACCATGAAGGGAACCACCTGGAAGGTTTCCAATGTGACGGTGACGGGACCCAACAACAATGGCGCCACCTCGAGTAGCACGACGAGCACCACTACGCCGACGAGCACCACTACGCCGTAGAGCACGGACGGTTGATCGTAGAGCGAATCTTGAGCCGGATCCCCCAACCAAAAGAGCAGACGCTACCCCCCGGCATGGATCTGGTGCGGGCGTCATTGACCGACTGGTCCATCCCCGGGCGGGCAGCGCCTCCCGTTCCCCTCAACTCCGGTTCCACCGTCCCGGTTCCCCGTGTCAATGATCTCTATCGACAGGTCCATCCCGATTCTTGAGCGGCAAGGCGAAAAATCTCTGGTTCGACCACTCTCTGTGGCGACAGCCACCAACCGGGTCCAGACATCGCGCAGCCAGTGACCTTCAACCCTGCAACGAGCGCATCAACTCCTCGTCGAAGCCGTGGAGCGAGTCCAGCACGGCGTCGCAGAACCCCCAGCGGGCCGATCCGGCCGCCGACTCCTCGGGGACAGCCACCACCCGCATTCGTGCGGCTTTGGCCGAGATCGCCCCATTGAACGAGTCCTCCACCGCCAGACAGTCGGTGGGCTCGACACCGAGCTTGGCCGCCGTCGTGAGGTAGCAACCCGGGTGGGGCTTGCCAACGGGCTCCCACTCGGCGGAGTGCCACAGGCTGACCTCCGATTCGACCCCCAGACGGCGCAGGGCGGCCGCAATGACCACCTCATACGATCCCGAACAGACCGCCACCGGAAGCGACAGGTGGCCGCAGAGAGCCACCGCATCGAGCGCCCCGGGCATCGGTTCACCCCCGAAAGCAATCAACTCGGCCACCCGGTGAGTCGTCGCCCGCTCTACTTCCACCGGGGTCATGCCCTCCCACGGGCAGCGATCCCACCAGTGGCGAACGGCGTCATCGATCCGCAGGCCCATGGTCTGGCGGGTATCCGTCTCTGAGAGATGCACTCCCACCGAGGCGAACACCTCAATCTCGGCCTGGCGCCAGAACGGCTCCGAGTCGATGAGCAGACCGTCGAGGTCGAAGATCACCGCGGCGATGGGTCGCCCGGCATGGGCTTCTGCTGACGGGACTCCGGTGCTCAGGCGAGCTCCTTCACGACGTCGACCATCGCCTCACCGGCTTCGCTCAGGTTCTGTGCCACCGTGACCCCGGCTGCCGACAACGCGTCCATTTTGGCCTGGGCGGTGCCTTTGGAACCGGAGATGATGGCCCCGGCGTGCCCCATCTTCCGTCCGGGCGGGGCTGTGACCCCGGCCACGTAGGAAACGATCGGCTTGGTGACCGACGAGGCGATGAACTCCGCCGCCTCCTCTTCAGCCGATCCGCCGATCTCCCCGATCATCATGATGGCTCGGGTGTCCGGATCGGCTTCGAAGGCCCGGAGGCAGTCGATGAAGCTGGTGCCCGGCACCGGGTCGCCTCCGATGCCCACGCACGAGGTCTGCCCGACCCCATGCTGAGAGAGTTCGTGGAGTGCCTGGTAGGTCAAGGTGCCCGACCGTGAGACGATCCCCACCGGGCCACCGGCCAAGGCGATGTCGCCCGAGGTGATGCCGATGTTGCACTTTCCCGGAGAGATGATCCCCGGGCAGTTCGGCCCCAGAAGCCGGGTGGATGGGAAATCGCGGATCAGCCGGTTGTAGGCAAGGGCCTCGTCGATGGCCGGAATACCCTCGGTGATACACACCACGAATGGCACTCCGGCTGCCGCCGCCTCGATGATGGCATCGGCGGCGAACTTGGGTGGGACGGAGATGAATGACGCGTTGGCGCCGGTGGCCTTCACCGCCTCGGCAACGGTGGCGAAGATCGGGATACCCTCGATCACTTCGCCGCCTCGCTTGGGGTTGGTGCCGGCCACCACCTGGGTGCCGTAGGCCCGGTTGCGGAGCCCGTGGTACAGGCCCTGGCTGGTCGGGCTGATGCCCTGGATGACGACTTTGG
>OCTA010000409.1_pt1 | contig 39462 bp, 35 predicted proteins | sample 1538991 | NCBI WGS metagenome assembly OCTA01 (sample SAMEA3539302, study PRJEB22396) | soil metagenome | biome: tundra; feature: field; material: soil | place: USA | collected 2010-05 | depth 0.15 m | reverse complement strand
AACTACGGATGAGCGTCGCTACCTCGGGATCGGCCGCCTCGACCGCGGCGGCCGCCTGCCAAGCACCGACCGGCTGTCCGGCCACCGTAAAGTTGCGAAGCAGGACACCGCCCGTGCCTTGGCCTTTGTCAAACCAGTAGCTCCCGTCCCACTGCACCAGAGCGCCGTCGGTCGGCGTCAGCTGGATGCTCCAGTGGTCGAGCTGCCAGTACTGGCATTTGGGGACCGCAATCGCGAAACGCGTAGGCTCGGCAAGAACGAACGTAACGGCCCCACCATTGGAGGCGGTGATATCCCGCTTGTCATATTCGACACATAGAGGGTCCTGCGGGTAGCCCGTAAGAGCCGGCGCCTGACCGTTCCCGAACTGAACGAACTGGCAATGGAACGACGGAGGATTGTACGGCGTGATGGGTTGGGCCGCCCCGGCCGCCCCGGCCGCCCCGGCGGCCGCACCCGGAGTGGCGAACAACGCCACAGCGGGCCACACCATGGCCAGTTTCACAACGTTTCTCATCCGATGCTTGCATCCGAACGACACGTCGGGTTTCTTGGGTTTCAACCACACATGGACCTCCTCTTGTGACGATCCTCGGCGGGGGATCGGCGCTAGCGAACTGATCCAAGGCAAGTACACGTAGTTGTCTCAGGTCAAGTTCAGGTAGTTGTCTCAGGTCAAGTTCTGAGAGGAAATCCCTGCATGTCAGCATTGAGTGAGACGCCCGCCACCGCTGGTCATCCCTCCATGGAGGACCTTGAGATACGTGCCGCATATGGGTAGTCCGACGATCGAGAGCACGAGCTCGATTCAGCCGGACCAGCCTGGTCGAAGACCGTCAGTCGCAACGGCCAACCGTTGCCGCTCGTGGCGCTACCGCCCCACCCAGACCGGAGGTCGTTTCTCCATGAAGGCCCGGGGCCCTTCCTTGGCATCCTCGCTCCCGAAGACCTCCGCGGCCAACTCCGACTCGATCCGGTACGCATCTTTCATGTCGGTCGCCAGTCCCCTGAGGACTGACTCCTTGGTCTTTCGAATGGCCAACGGGCCATTGGCGGTGATCCGTCGGGCATAGTCGTCGGCTCGCTCCATCAGCTGTTCGGCCGTGGTGACCTCGTTCAGCAGGCCCATCTCGAATGCCTTGTCGGCCCCGATCCGGTCGGCGCACAGCAAGAACTCCATCGCCGCCGGATAGGAGATCTGGCGCGGGAGGCGAACCGTGGTCCCCCCCCCGGCGAACAACCCTCGCTTGGGCTCGAGCACACCGAAGGTGGCGGAATCCACCGCGATCCGGATGTCACAACCGCCGAGCATCTCCATGCCACCGGCCACGCATGTCCCGTTGACGGCGGCGATGATCGGTTTGTAGAGCTTGACGCCTCGCAGCACCGCTCGCATGCCATCGTCGAGGCGGTAGCCGTCGATGGTACTGACCTCGCCGGAAGCGATCTTCTTCTGGTGGGCGGTGATCTCGGGGATGTAGGTCTTGAGGTCGGCTCCCACCAGAAAGGCGTCTTTGACGCCGGTGATGATGGCCACCCAGGCATCGTCATCCTGGCCGAAGCGATCCCACGCCGAACGGAGCTGAAAGAAATGCTCCATGTCCATGGCGTTCTTGACCTCAGGGCGATCGATGGTGATGAGGGCGACGTGATGGTCGTCGACTTGGTAGTGGATAGGCACTGTCAGGAATCGCCGGCGGGGTTCTTTTCGCCGATGGCGCCCAGAGCGGACGCGGTCGTTCCTTTCGACCGAACCTTGCTGTCCGGGGCCGAGCGGGACATCAGCCCCAGATCGACGTCGCCCGCCTCCGCCCTCAATGCCCCGACGGTGCACGTTTCGCGGGGCCGAACCGCGAACGGGTCGAACCGGAACTCCCGCATGGCGTTGAGGTGGGTGATCTTGTTGACCTCGTCATCGGGTACGTCGGCCAGATACTTCATGGCCATCTCGGGGGCATGAGGCCAGGTGGAGTCGGAGTGTGGGTAGTCGCACTCCCAGGTGATCTTGTCGATGTTCAAATAGCTGCGGTTGGCCACGCCGAAGGCATCATCGATGAAACAGGTGATGATCCGCTCTTTGAACAACTGGCTGGGGAGCAGATCTCCGAAGTCCTGGCCGGTCCATGCGTGATGGTGCTCGTAGACGTAGTCGACCCGTTCCAACAGGTAGGGGATCCAACCGATCCCTCCTTCGGACAGGGCTATGCGAAGGTCGGGGAACTTCCGCAGCACCGGCGACCACAGCAGATCGGCCGCCGCCTGCACCACGTTCATGGGCTGCAGTGAGATGAGCACGTCGATAGGTGCCTCGACCGAGGTGATCACGAGCTGTGACGACGACCCGATGTGCATGCAGACAACGGTTCCCTCATCGGCGCAGGCCTGCCAGATCGGGTCCCAGAGATCGCTATGGAGACTGGGCCAGCCCAGCTTCTCCGGGTTCTCCGAGAAGGTCACGGCATGACATCCCTTGGCGGCCACCCGCTTCACCTCGGCGGCGCCCAGTTCGGCGTCCCACATCACCGGCAGGGCCAACGGAATGAACCGTCCCGGCGCCGCGCCGCACCACCCCTCGATGTGCCAGTCGTTGTAGGCGCGAATCATGGCCAGCGCCACGTCCTTGTCCTCGGTGCGGGCGAAGAGCTGTCCACAGAACTGTGGGAACGACGGGAAATTCATCGATCCGAGTACTCCGTTGGCATTCATGTCGCGGACCCGCTCGTGAACGTCGAAGCACCCCCGTCGCATGTCGTCGAGCGAGGTGGGCTCGATGCCGTACTCCTCGGGCGGCCGGCCGACAACCGCGTTGAGCCCGATGTTGGGGATCTCGTTCCCGTCGTACTTCCAGACGTCGGTGCCGTCGGGTTTACGGATGAGTTGCGGAGCCAGGTCCTGATACTTGGCCGGGAGCCGACCGTCGAACATGCCCGGAGGTTCGACGATGTGATCGTCCACGCTCACCAGAATCAGATCCTCGGCACGCACAAGCACCCTCCCCTTTGTCTCGACGGCCAGTGCCCCCGAGAAGCCGGGCACCACCCTTTTGCAGACTAGCCAGAGTCCGGCTGGATTGCGACCTAGAGGCTGGCCGTGTTGCGATCGGCACCGTCATTGGAGATCTGCACCGTGCGGCCTATGAGCTCCTCGGTTTCCGCCCCTCGTAGCGCGGCTGGATCGTCCAGTCGGGCATAGCAGCGGCCGATGCCGCTCCCCGGGGCCGAGTCGGTGTCCCGGCCGGTTGGCAACACATCACAGACCAACGCCGCCGACTCGGGTGCGCCGTCTCGCCCGTGGATCACCGAGTAGGTGGCCACCCGGGCCACACCATCGAACGAAGCGACGATGGGGACCTGTCCCATGGCTCCCCGTGCCGCCACCACCGCGTCGTCGGGCGGGACGAGAGGTCCCGGCGTGGTCGAATAGGTGGCGAAGACGTGCTTGTTCATGTGCATCCCGACGCCGCTGACCATTCCCATCGCCCCGGGGTCGGCTCGAAGGGTCTCGACCATGGTGGCCAACGAATGGGTGAGGTAGTTGCTGCCGGGGCCCCCGTGGTAGGCCAGGCCCCCGGTCACCGTGATCGGCCGTTCGGGGGCTACGCCCATCTCAGGACTCCGAGCCACCCGCGGGTCGAGGCCGAGGGCGTCGAGGGCAAATTCGACCGAACTGGCGAAGCACGAATACAGGTCGAAGTGGGCTACATCGTCCACCGCGCACCCGGCCCCGGCCAGGGCCGCCGCGCTGGCCGCCTCCATGGCCCCCGAGCGCCACAGGTCCGCACGCTGGGCCACCGCCGGCGGGTCCTCGGCATATCCCCATCCCCGGAGGTACACCCGTCGCTCCGCCGGGACTCCGAGCGAGTCGGCGGTTGCATCGCTGGCCACCAGCACCGCCGCCGCCATGTCCACATCCATGATGGCCGTCATCAATTTGGAGTACGGATAGCCGACCATCCGGTTCTGCTCGGTCGGACCGATGATCTCCTCCGCGCCACGAACGGTGGGGAACCAGGCGTGGGGGTTGGCTGCAGCCACCTCCGTCATCGGCGAGAGGAGCTCACCGAGTGACTGCCGATACTCCTCCAGACCGGTACCGAGATGGGCCCGGTGGGCATTTTCGAAGAGAGCGAAGGTGAGCCAGGCTTCGAAGATGTTGTGGGCCACCTCGCCCGGATGGAAGGGAACATCAAAGGGGAAGGGGCGCCGCTCGTCGGGGGGGAAGCTCCATGTCGGCTTTCGCCCCTCCTTGGACAGTCTTCGCTTGGTGGCCAAGGCTTCGCCGCCCACCACCAGGGCCAGGTCCAGATCACCGCGCAGGATGTCCCGGGCGGCATTGGACACGATGGTCTGGGGAACGTTGCCCCCGATCCCCGAGTAGGAGGCGACCCTTGGATCGGCACCCAGCCGCTCGGCCAGGCGGATGCCCGGATCGTCGTACTGCCAGGCCTGGCAGTAGACGACCTCGACCCGTTCGACCCGTTCGATGGCGCCGGGGTGACCGGTGTCGGCATCGGCCAGCCTGGCCACCTCCTCCCACATGTCCAATGGCTCGGGAGCACCGTCGGGACCGCAGTCCTGTGGGCGCCAGGTCCGGCGCCCCACCCCGATCAAACAGGGTGCACGCCGGTCACGATTGGTGGGGGACATGTCGACCGGTCAGGGCACTCGGGTTTGACCGGGCAGTTTGATGGCCCGATCGGCGATGATGTTCTTCTGTACCTCGGTGGATCCTCCCCCGATGGTCGAGTAGCGCTGGAACGAGTAGAGCCGGGTCCATTTGCCCCGGTCCACCGCGTCGGGGCCGCCCCGGGCCAGGAGTCCGGCCGGGCCCAGGAGATCCACCGCCAACTCGGCCAGGGTCTGGGCCAGCATCGACCACTGGAGCTTCGAGAACGGGACTTCGGGCCAGTTCTTCTCACCCCTCATGACCTTGCTCAGCGCCCGATAGACGAGGAGGCGGGTCAGCTCGATCTCCGTCCAGGCCCGGGCCAGTCGATCGGCGATGCCGGGATCGGCCAGCGCGTCCGGATTGACGGATCGCGCCATCTCCACCATGGCTCGCAGATCGGCGGCCAGGCTGGTGATCTGGCCGGCGATGCCCACCCGCTCGAAGCCGAGGGTGCTCATGGCCACCATCCAACCCTCACCCTCTCCTCCCAGCCGGCAGTCGATGGGGACATGGACGTCGCGGAAGTAGACCTCGTTGAACATCTCCTCGCCGGACATGTCCCGGATCGGCCGGCGCTCCACGCCGGGGGACTCGAGGTCGACGATGAACGCGGTGATCCCCTCGTGTTTGGCCCCGCGTCCGATGGCAGTCGGATCGGTGCGGAACAGGAACAGTCCCCACTTGGCCAGGTGGGCCGTCGAGATCCAGATCTTCTGTCCGTTCACCACGTAATGGTCACCGTCGAGGATGGCCAGGGTGCGCAGGTTGGCCAGGTCGTTGCCGGCATCGGGCTCGGAGAACCCCTGGCACCAGTGATCATCCGCATTGATGATGGAGGGGAGCCAGCGATTCTTCTGCTCCTCGGTTCCCCATTGGATGAGCATGGGGCCGATCTGCCAGATGCCGTTGGTGTTGAACATTCCCGGCGTCCGGTACTCGGCCATCAGCTCTGAGTAGATGAGGCGCTGGACGGCCGTCGTCTCCCTGCCGCCCCACTCGGTGGACCAGTGAACCGCGGCCCAACCCCCCTCGTTCATGAGGCGCTGCCATGCCTTTCGCCGCTCTTGGGAGGGAACACCGGCCGCCCGCTGATCTTCATCCTCGGTGTCGGCCAGGAACTGTTGGAGATGTTCGTCGAGCCAGCTTCGCAACTCGTCGCGGAACGCCTCGTCCTCTGCATTCAGGGAGAAATCCACGGGGCGAAGCCTAGCCAACTACCGCGGGGTCACGAAGTGGGACGGGGTGGTACCGGGTTCGAGGGAGTCGAGGCATGCAGACGTCGGGAGCGGAAGCGGGGGGTGAGCAAGTCGGCCCGGGCGCTGCCCTCCCCTTTCAGGACGGCGATCATCGAAGATTGTGACAGCGAGATCCCCCCGATAAAGAGGAGCAGAAGGGAGAGGACCTCGAGAGGCCCCCGGGCACCGGCCGTCTGGAGGTCGTCACCGAACAGGGCAATCCCGATGGTGATGCTGACCAAAGGGTCGACCAGCACCAGCGCGGCCTGGGAGGCGCCGATGGGCCCGGCGTGGAAGGCGTTCTGGGTGAGAAAGACCGACAACAATCCGAAGACCGCCAGACCGTAGGTCTCCCAGTGCGCAAAGATGCCCAACCAATCCTGGGCGACGTAGTGGGAAACGACCTTGGTCAACGCCGCGGTGAAGGCGAAGCCGATGGCCGCCGAGGTGCCGAACATCGATGCCCGCCACCATCTCGGTCCGCGAAGTGCCAACATCACGGTGATCACCATCCCGGCCACGCAAGACCCGCCCACCACCACCCATCCGAGATTTCCGGGGAGTTGGTCCCCCCCGATGGGAGCGGCGAACACCAGAAACCCGGCCAGACCGGCCGACACCACGCCGACTCCCACCCACTCGCGGGGTCCCGCCCGGTAGCCAAACCAGGTGGAGAGGATGAAGACCAGAAACAACAGCTCGGTGACCAGAATGGGCTGGACCTGGCTGAGCCGACCGAAGTGCAAGGCCAGCGCCTGCAAGAGGAACGAGCCGATCATCAAGGCGAACCCGGCCAGCCACACGCCGCGGCGCAAGGCGTGGGTGAGCAGGCTCAGCTTGAGTCTGTGCTCCTCCTTGGCGTCCTCCACGCCCATGCGCTGGAGCACACTGATGAGTGCATTCGAAAAAGCCGCCCCAATGGCGAGGAAGAAGACCATAGGATTTGGACTCAGTGTAGGAGGAGACCCCCGATCGGTGGGGTTCGTTGATCGTCCGCGTCCCGGTCCGCCCTGCATGTGGGGATGCGGGCCGGTCTACACTGACGGAGCCAGCAGGGTCGTGTCACCGTCGGTTCGACGTGAGGACGGCCGCCCGATCCGAAGAAAGGCTACGGGAGCGGAACGATGGACTTCACCTACGACGCCGAACAAGAGGCGCTTCGAGATGTCGCCCGGCAGGCCATGAACCGCGAGGTCGGGGGCGCGCGATTGCGACAGATGGCCGATGACCTCGATGGGATCGATGCCGACCTGTGGACGACACTGGTCGATCTGGGTTGGACAGGGCTGGTGATACCCGAAGCCTTCGGCGGTGCCGGGGGAGGCCTCTCGGATTTGAGCATTGTGCTCAACGAGACCGGGCGGGTCCCGTTGCCCGGCCCCTTCTTCTCCTCGGCGGTCATGGCCACCCTGGCGGCCAAGGCCCTCGGAGCCAATTCTCTCCTGGCGGACCTCTCCGCCGGGCGTACCCGGGGAACGGTGGCCCTCCACGAGTTCGGTCACGGAGATCCACTGGGTACCGTGCGAACCCGGGCCCGGCGAAGGGGCGCCACCTGGGTGCTCGACGGGGTGAAACCGTTGGTCCTCGATGGCCACACCGCCGACTGGGCAATCGTGGTCGCCGGTACAGAGGAGGGCCGCCGTGCCTTTCTGGTGGAGAAGCCGGATGGGGAACCGGTTCCGGCTCTCGACCCGACCCGTAAGGTCGCTCGTCTGGAGTTTCATGATCGCCCATGCGAACCGATCGGCCCGGGAGGGAACCAGGCTTCGATCTGGCACCGGATCATGGCCGACACCTCGGTGGCATTGGCGGCCGAAACCCTGGGGACCGCGGACCGGGCGTTGACCTTGGCCATCGATTACACCAAGGAGCGGGTGGTATTCGATCAACCGGTGGCATCGTTTCAGGTGGTGAAGCACAAGATTGTCGACATGTTCCATCAGATCGAAATGGCCCGGGTGGCCGTGCAGTTCGCCGCCTGGGCATCCGATGCCGAGGCCCCGGAGCGCCAACGGGCCGCGGCCATGGCGGCGGCCTACACCAGTGAGGCGGCGGTGAAGGTCACCGGAGAAGCCATCCAGTTGCACGGTGGCGTGGGCTTCACCTGGGCGTGTGACGCCCACTTTCTGTTCAAGCGGGCCAAGCAGAACGACGTGCTGATCGGTGGCCACGCCGGCCAGCGGAAGCGCCTGGCCACCATGCTGATCGACACTGCATGACCGGTGACCGATTCCAAAGTCCGTAGTGAGCTAGCCCGGTTCGTTTACGGGTTGCCAAAAGCCGAGCTCCATCTCCACATCGAAGGGACGCTTGAACCGGAGATGATGTTCGCGCTCGCTGCCCGTAACGGCATCTCACTGCCCTACGCAGACGTCGAAGCCGTCCGGCGGGCTTACGTCTTCGACGACCTTCAGTCGTTCCTCGACGTCTACTACGCCGGATGCGCGGTGCTCGTCACCGAGGCCGACTTCTACGAGCTGACAACCGCGTACCTCGGGCGGGCCGCCGCCCAGGGCGTCTCCCACGCCGAGATCTTCTTTGATCCGCAGACGCACACCGACCGGGGTATTGCTTTCGATACGGTGGTCACCGGCATCGGCCGAGCACTCGAAGATGGTCAGCGCCGGTGGGGCATCACCTGGCGCCTCATTCTGTGCTTCCTGCGCCATTTGAGCGCGGACGCCGCGATGACAACGCTTGAGCAGGCGCTCCCTTTCCGGAACCTGATCGCGGCTGTCGGCCTCGACTCTTCCGAGCTCGGGCATCCTCCGTCGGTGTTCGAAGCGGTGTTTCGCCGCGCCAGGGAAGAGGGATTGCTCGCGGTGGCCCATGCCGGCGAAGAGGGACCTCCCGAGTACATCTGGGAGGCGCTCGAACAATTGCACGTGCGTCGCATCGACCACGGGGTGCGGTGCTGGGAAGACCGGCAGCTGGTGGACCGACTTCTGGCGGACAGGGTGCCGCTGACTGTCTGTCCCCTTTCCAACGTGAAGCTCGGGGTCTTTCCCGACTTGGCCCACCACAATCTCGCCACCTTGCTTCGCCACGGGTTGCGGGTAACGGTGAACTCGGACGACCCGGCCTACTTCGGCGGGTATGTGGCTGACAACATGGTCGCGGTGGCAGAAGCGCTCGCCCTCGACAGAGGCGAGATCGTCCAGTTGGCCCGCAATTCCTTCCTCGCCTCATTTCTCGACGAGGCCGTGAAGCGCGAACGTCTGTCCGAGGTCGACCACGCCGCAACACGAGGGGGGTGGACTGCACCGCAGATCCCGCCGGCACGGTCATCGCCCGACTGACCAGCAGGGACGCCGATCTCGACGGGATCCTGGTGCTTCTCTTCAACCGTGAAGTTGGACGGCACGGTGTGGAGCCGGGTCGACAACACCTACGGACAGCTGGGTAACGGGACCACCACGACGGCTGCCACACCGATCCAGGTCCCCGGCCTCACCTTTACGCGCACCAGCGCCGGGATCGTGTTGGGTGGTTCTCCTGGTCAGTTCCAGGGGATCGGGCACGGGAGATCCCTCACCCGGTAGAGCGAACCACACCATCAGAGGCCGAACCGATGATCCGGCCGCTAGTGGCAGTGGCCAGGTGACGGGGGGACGTCGAGAGCGGGGTTGGCATCGAAGAAGCCCACGGGGACGAGGTGGAACCCGCAGTACTCCACCGGCATGACCGGCCAGTCCTCCGGTCGGGGGATATGGGTGACACCAAACGTGTGCCAGGCGACGATGTCGGTACCGGTGAGCGGTCGGTCGGCGGCCGTCCAGGCCGGTAATCCGTCGCCACCGGGATGCTGGTTGGGATAGTCGCCGGCAGCCCGGCGCTCGCCGGGATCGAACGGGGTGACCCAGAGGTTGTGGCGGGCGAAGCCGGCCCGTTGCCCGACGCTGGATTCGGGGTGGGCGAGGAGAGTGGGCGTGGAGCCCGGGACCAGCTTGTAGGCGACGGGTTCGCCCAGACCGTTGCGGGCCTCGGGGTTGACGAACTTCCAGAAGCGGCTGGCCGCCGGGTCGACGTTTCGCCGGGCGGCCAGTTCGGAGTCGAGTCGGGTGGCCACGGGGATGAAGGCGTTGGCCCACGGATTGGCTTCTCCGACCGGCAGCGCTTCGGTGGAGATCTCGTACGCCTCGTTGACGGCTCCGTCCACCTCGAAGTCGAGGCGCGCACAGAAGAGGTGTTGGTGTACGGGAGCGCCAAGCCCCGGGGCCACCACTGTCGCATAGGGGGTGAGCTCGTCCGGGTTGAGGGCCTGGGTGGAGAGGATGCCCGTCAACTTGACCTCGAATTGGATGGTCCCGTCGAGGTAGAAGTACCAATAGAAGCCGTACTCGTAGTTGCCCACGGTGGCGATGGAGGACACCACCAGTCGTCGGGACCGCCTCACCTCGGTGCGTCCCCCGTGCAGATCCTGGTGTTTCCACAGGATCCCGTAGTCCTCCTCGTGGATGCAGATGGCGTTCTTCACGGAATACGGCCTTCCCTGCTCATTGGCCAGGGTGGCGTCGAGGTAGGAGATCACTCCCAGGCAGTCACAGCCCAAGGTGAGGGAATTGGCCATCCGGCCCAGTCCCCACTCGCCGACATCGAAGGCGTTCTTCCAACCGTGCACGGGTCCGGGATCACCGTAGGGGACCACCATCTCAGAGATGGAGGCCCGGTGCAGAATCGGTCGGAGCCGGCCACCGTCCTCATAGCCGACCGAGTGCAGCACCAGCCCGTCGAGGGGATCCATCGACACCCGCAATGCCCATCGTTGCCAGCGGACCAAGTTGACGTCGATGGTGAAGCTGGCTCCCTCGGGTTGGATGATGTCCAGGGGAAGCAGGTCGGTACGCAGTGGTTGGTTGTCTTCGGGGTAGTAGCTGCCGGTTGCGGTCGGGAGCGGGACGACTCCGTAGTCGAGAACTTCGAGGACCTCACCGCGGGCCGCGTCAACGGTGGCCACCACTCCTTCGATCGGGCGGGCATAGCCATTGTCGGTCGGGCTCTCGCGGTAGTAGGACAGGCATCGGGCGATACGCCGGTCCTGTTCGACGTCACGACCGAAATTGCCGGTGGGCCACGGGTCGATCTGCACCTTGTCGAAGTCGGTGATGCCCCGTCGTCGGATGGCCTGTTGCCAGGCGGGGTCCTCCTTGAGGGCGACGATGGAGCGGAGGGAGTCCTCGAACAGGAGGGCGGGGCGCACCCCTGACCGGACGTCCCACGAGACGATGTCCTCCGCCGGAAGGGCGACAATGGCCTCGACGACAGTGCTCTCGGGCCCGGGCACGATCACCAGGCGAACCCTCCGCTCGATCGGGTCACCCGGCCGGTACGAGGACAGGGCCTCTTTGGAAGGACCGTCGAGGGTGATGGTGGCGAAGCGGGCGGCCTCGTCGAGCCGGCCCGTGGCCTGCACCGTCGTTACCGCCCTCCGGATCTCGTCGGGGGTGAGGGGTTCGAGCGGGTGGGTCACGCCGCCGGCCGGTGGTGCCGTCTCAATGCCCCCGGCCCTTGGTGACACTGGGAGTCAGGCCGGCGGTGCGATCACCGGTGCCGAGAGAATCGACGAGATGGTCGACCACCGCCAGGGTGGCTCCCCGTTTGCCGGTGGTCAGCACGTACATGGTGGCCTCGGTGAGAGCACCGAACAACACCCGGGCCATCGCATCAGGGTCGAGTGCGACGATCTCACCGCGGGCCATGCCACCGGTCAGGACCCCTCGCAGTAACGCCACCGCATCTTGGCCGACGGCCACGGTGCCGGCGCCGAGCTCGGGGATCGTCCAGGCATCGCGTAGGAAGAACTGTGCCTCGCCCAGGTTGTCGAGGGTGTTGAGGAACACCTCGAGGGCCCGACGGATACTGGTGACGGTGTCAGCGTCGGGATCGAGCGCAGCCAGGCCCTCGCGGGTGAGCCGCTCATACAGTTCGTGTTGGAGGTCACGTCCGATATCGTCCTTGTCGGTGAACCAGTAGTAGACAGCCCCTTTGGTCACTCCGGCTGCACTGGCGATGTCCTCGACACTCACCGCGTGGTAGCCGCGGCTGGAGAACTGGCTGAGGGCAACGGCGAGAATGCGCTCTCGGGTCTCTTGGCCACGGGGTTGGCGACGACTCACGAGGCGCCGGTTTCCCTCGGTTGGAGTCCCACTGCCTGTTTTTTCCACATGACACGGATCATACGTTGCGTACGTAACCCATACGTTCCATCAGGTCGACGTCGAACCCAGCGGACCGGCTCAGGAGATCGAGGGGGTCCGGTTGCGGGCTTCGAGGAGCTCCGCCATCCTGTCGAGCTCGTCGCCGATCTGCTCGGTGCCGGTGGCAAGCAACTGCTGGTCGACCGAGGAGGGAATGGCGTCGGGCACCAGGAGGGTGAGGGCGATCGTCGCCACGCAGCTGGCCGTGCCGGGGGCGCCATCTTCATCCGGCCCTCCGGGCACTACGGTGAACTCCTCCTCCGCCGGCAGTGCGCCACCGAGCTCGATTGCCACCAGTTCAGCCGGAACCGACCGGATGACCCGTAGATCGACCCGATGAGATCCGCCCTCGGTGATCAGGTCGAACCGGTAGAGGGCCCCGGTTCCGTCGGGTCCACTCTCGGACACCAGTTCGATCTGGCGGATGCTCGGGTTGTACTCGGGCAGATGGAGGAAATCGAGCCGGTAAGCCCATATGTCGTGGGGGGAAGCGTCAATGCGGCGATCGGCTCGGGTGGACAGCTTGCGCATGAGACGCCTTTCGGATCCGGTTGGGTGAACTACGCCCCACCTGAAGGTGGGGGCTTCGTGAGCTAGTCCCGGTCATGCTGCGACCGTCCTCTGGCCCAGTCTGTTTTCCCGCTTCCCCGGCCCGTCCAACTTCAACGGTGCCTCAGTCCCGACCGGCGGCATTGCATCCGGTCGTTCCTCCAGTTCGTACCTGGAGCGGGCATCATCCACAATTCCTGCGGACAGCGTGGGTACAAGGCCCCCACTCACGGCACGCATGAGGATGTTGCAGGCCGCATTGAAGTCGGCGTTACCGGTCCAGCCGCAGTCGGCGTCCCCACACACGAACAATGCTTGGTTCTTGCGCTGCCCGGGTGTGGTGGACCAACATGCGTGACACGTCAGTGACGTGAACGGTGCTGGGACGGTGACGACGGCTCCTCCGTTATCAGCCATCTTGTATCTGGTGAGATCGAGCAATGCTCCCCAACCTTCGTTGAGGATGACCCGATTGAGACCGGACTTGGCTGCGACGTTGGTGCCGGGTGCCTTCACACTCCCGGCCGCCGACTTGGTCATGTTCTTGATCCGAAGTGTCTCGAACACGGCCACGCTGTAACCGTCGGCGATCTTGCGGGAGGTCTGGTGGTGCCAGTCCTTGCGACGACGGGCGGCCTTGGCCTGCACAGAAGCGATGGCGTCGTAGGTCTTGCGCTCGTTGGCACCGATCCTGCCCTTGCCCCGCCCATCGGAGCGGTCCCATCTGGCGTGGCGCTCCCGGGCACTCTGGCGCTCCAGATACCGGAGGTGGCGTTTCTCGCCGGGAGTCAGCCAGTCGGGATGGTTGAACTCAGTTCCATCTGATCCGGCCAGGGGGATGACCACGCCCCGGTCGAACCCGACGACCGGCCGGGACTCCACCGGGGATCGCAGCTCCGGCTTCGGTAGTTCCACCCGCAGCGCCAGGGTCCAGCGACCGTGGTCGTTGGTGACACGAGCACCGGTAACTCTGGCTCCGACCGGAATCGGGCGGTGGTACCGGATGGTCACCTTTCCCACCTTGGGGACCTGGACGGTGGCGAACTTTTTGGAGACCCCGGTGATGTTCAGGTCTCGGGCCTGGGGGATGTCGAACGACGGGCGATCCTTCAACCGACTGTGAAAGTTCGGCGCACCACCGACACCGGACCAGCACCGCTCCCATGTTTTCCAGTACCTCTTGGCGACGGCTTTGCATGCTTGGGCGGGTAACTCTGCCAACCATGGGATGTCCTTGCGGGCTTGAGCCACCACAGCATCCAGATCGGACTTCTTCACCCGGCGCAGCGGACGACTGGACATCAACCACCACTGGTGGGTCATGTTCCACAGTGCCCGGTCGAGGTCGGTCATCCTGCCCATCCCGGCGACCAGTTCGACGGTCGGGTCCATGCGATACAGCAACCCGCGACTCACCGACGGATGGGCAGCCTTCCACCGGACAAGCTTCGTCGCCTTGGCTTTCCTGCTCCGCTCGGCGGGGCTGTTGGGGTCGCGCTCCACTGCTCTGCAGTGTAGCACCTGGTAGTATTGGTGTTATAGCTATAGAGCCAGATATACGCCGAGGCAGACACGCTATTTGGGCTTGTCATGCTCACTTGGTGTTTGTCACCAAGTACAGACGTGGGGTGTTCACTGGTGCCATGCTCACAACCTGCGAACGGACCATGCGTGAAACGTGTGACGACTTCGGGGTCACCCTGGTGGAGTTCAACGGCGAGGACGATCACGTCCACCTGCTGATTGAGTTTCCTCCGACCGTGCAGCTCACTCGGCTGGTGAACTCGCTGAAGGGTGTGTCGTCCCGGATGTTGCGCCAGAGGCATCCGGTCCAAGTCAAGAAGTACCTGTGGGGGGACCACTTCTGGTCCCGCTCCTACTACGTCGGTACCGCCGGGGGTGCGCCGCTGAGCGTCATCGGGGAGTATGTCCAGAGCCAGCGACGGCCAGCCTGACTCTGTGTGCGCCGGACAAGCGATTCACCTCCCGCCTGAAGGCGGGAGCACTCTCGCCGAAACGGTTAGATGTTTGTACGCGCGCACATTCGGTGCCAAAGAAGCCGAAGAAGTAGCGTTCCCGGCCATGGAGGAACCGAAGACTGCCCAGCCCCGCGGTGTCACGGCCCATGCCGAACGTGCCCCTCACCGACCAGCTTTCGTGGTGGGTCAGGTGATCACTACCTATGGCGACCTCAACGAGCGGGCGGCACGCCTGGCCACAGTGCTGGGCGACAGAGGGGCCGGCCCCGGGCGGCCGGTGGCCACCGTGCTGCCCAACGGAGTCGAGCCGTTCGAAGTGGCCATCGCCGCGGCCATGCTCGGGGCTCCGTACCTGCCGGTCAACTGGCACCTGAAGGCCGGCGAGCTGGCCTATATCTTCGCCGACGCCGATGTCGCCGTGGTGGTGGGACACACCGAGTTCCAAGATGAGCTGCAAGCGGCGCTGGCTGCCCCGGACCTCACCTGCCGCCCGCTGGTGGTGGGTGACGACTATGAACGGGCCATCGCATCGGCGGCACCCCTCCCCGATGCGGACAGCGGCCCCGGGCCGGAGTTGATGTTCTACACGTCGGGGACCACCTCCCGCCCGAAGGGGGTTGTCCACGGAGCCATGGCCGATGTGACCGGCCGCCGTCAGGGCATGGAAGGTCAGGTGGCGCTGTGGGGTTGGACTTCCGACGACGTCTATGTCATGAGCGGACCCGCCTACCACGCCTCCCACGCCGGCTGGGCTCTCTGTGCCCTGTATGTCGGCGCCACCACCGTCATCACCGAGCGTTTCGAGGCGCGTACGTGGCTGGCCGAGGTCAGCCGATGCCGGGGGACCCGGTCGTTCCTGGTGCCGTCCCACTTCATTCGGATCTTGGAGATCCCCGAAGAGGAGCGGGCGGCGATGGATCTCACCAGTCTGTCCCTGATCGTGCATGCCGCCGCCCCGTGCCCGATCGTGGTCAAGTCCCGGATGATGGAGGCGTTTCCCGGCACGGAGATCCACGAGTTGTACGGTGCCAGCGAGGGGGGCGCGACCCGCATCTCGCCGGAGGAATGGCGGGCCCATCCCGGAAGCGTGGGCCTCCCGTGGCCCGGTGTGGAGATCCGCATCCTCGACGAAGAAGGTCGTGTGGTTGCCACCGGTGAGCCCGGGTTGGTCTATATCCGACCTCCCGGAGGGCGCCGATTCGCCTATCGCAATGACGATGAGGCGACATCCCGGGCATGGTGCGATGACGCCTTCACGGTGGGGGACATCGGCAGCCTCGATAGCGACGGCTACCTCACCATCACCGACCGGGTGTCCGACATGGTGTTGTGGGGCGGGGTCAACATCGCTCCCCGCGAGATCGAAGAAGTGCTCTACCAGCACCCCGCGGTGGTCGATTGTGCCGTCTTCGGCATCCCTGACGAACGGGACGGAGAGCGACTGAAGGCGATGGTGCAGCTTCGCCACCCGGTCGAGACCGAGGTACTGGCCCAGTACATCCGGGACAGGCTGGCCGCCTACAAGGTCCCCCACGCCTGGGAGATCGTCGAGGAGCTCCCACGCGATCAGAACGGGAAGGTATTGAAGCGACTGCTGCGTAAGGCCCATCTGCCCGGGGGCTGAGCCGTCGGCCATCCGCTCTCCGGTGTGCGCAATGCGAAAGCCCACCGCTTCATACTGGTGGAATGTCCTCCATACGGATAGAATGTCGGGATCCGTTGGGGTGTGCCTGGTTCACCTGGGACGGGACGCCCAAGGGGGGACGATGATGATGAGCGTGTCGCCGGATGAGACGGGTGGCGAGCCGGCGCCATTCGATCCTTTCGAACTGCAGGATACGGTTACCGGAGACATCCGCGACCCTTACCCGAGGATGGCCGAACTGCGCCGGCAGAGTGCCGTCCACTTCGGGAACATCGATTTCATCGGCTCCGACGACCCGGAACCTCCGCTGGGGAGCGATGTGCCCGTGCCCGTCTCGGTGTTCGGCCACGATGAAGTGGTATGCGCCCTCCGGGACGACCGCACGTATTCGTCCACCGTCTATGAGGGGATCATGGGGGTGGTGATGGGGCCGACGATCCTCCAGATGGACGCTCCGCAGCACAAGGTCCAACGGGCCCTCGTCTCACCGGCATTCCGGTCACGGGTTCTCGAGCGCTGGGAGACGGAGTTGGTCCGCTCGGTGGTTGATGACCTCATCGATGCGTTTGCCGCCCGGGGCCGCGCCGATCTGGTGCGTGAGTTGAACTTCGGTTTCCCGGTTCAGGTCATCGCCCGCATCCTCGGCCTGCCGATGGCCGACTACCCGAAGTTTCAGGAGTGGACGATCGGGTTGATCAGCGTCGCCTCCAACTGGGACCGGGCCATGGCGGCGTCGGAGGAACTCCGGGTCTATCTGACCGCGGTGATCGAGCAACGACGGCGGCAACCGGCCGACGACCTCATCAGCGATCTCGTCGTGGCCGAGATCGAAGGAGAACGGCTCAGCGACGAGGAGATCCTGGCGTTTCTCCGGCTGCTGTTGCCGGCCGGGGTGGAGACCACCTACCGGGCCACCGGCAACCTTCTCTTCGGTCTGTTGCAACATCCCGAGCAACTCGACGCCCTGCGGAATGACCGGGACCTGTTCCCCCAAGCCTTCGAGGAGTCGCTCCGATGGGAGCCGCCGGTGACGGTGATCCTGCGGAAAACTCTGAATGATGCGGTGCTCGGGGGGGTGGCGATCCCGGCCAACAGCGACGTCGGGTTGTTTTTGGGAGCCGCCAACCGGGACGACCGGCGGTATGCGGATCCCGACACGTTCGACATGTTCCGGGAAGCCCAACAACACGTCGGATTCGGATTCGGCGTCCATATGTGTCTGGGCATGCATCTGGCTCGAATGGAGGCGAGGGTGGCGCTGAATGCCATCCTCGATCGTCTGGACGACATCCGGTTTGATCCAGACGCAAACGATGATCCGCACATCCACGGTATGGCCTTCCGTTCCCCGACGTCCTTGCCGGTGTGCTTTTCGCCTCGATGAAAGGGGTGCCCGGGTCGATCCGATCGACCCAACCCGGTCGGCTTCCCCCGTGGTGCAGGACAGGTTCCCAGATGAGAGGATTGCCGCCTTGAGCCTTCAGATTCTGATCGACCGCGACACGTGCATGGGTTCGGGGAACTGCGTGTTCTGGGCACCGGGGACCTTCGACCTGGGCGACGATGGAATCTCTGTGGTGCTCGACCCGGCCGAAGGTGAAGAGCGCCAGATGTTTCTGGCCCAGGAGGGTTGCCCGACCAGGGCCATCTCGCTGTGGCGAGATGGTGTCGAGGTGACGTCCCCGTGATGCGGTGGTCCCCTGATCGACAAGTTCGAAGGATTCGATAATGCCTATCGCCATTTCGGAAGAGCACGAGACACTGGGTCAGACGGTGCGCCGGTGGCTCGGCACCCATTGCGCTCCATCCGTCCCACGGGCACTGTTGGATGCCGAGGATGAGGAGCTCCAATCGGTATGGAAGGACTTTGCCTCACAGGGCTGGCTGGGGATCCATATCCCCGAGGAATGGGGTGGACAGGGATACGGTCTCTTCGAGTTGGCGGTCATACTCGAGGAGACCGGACGGTCGCTTCTTCCCGGCCCCCTTCTCCCCACCGTGGTGGTATCCACTGCAGTGGCCGAGGCGGGTGACGGGACGCAAGCGCACTCCCTGCTGCCGGCCCTGGTGGACGGGAGCGTGGCGGCGGCGGTCTACCTCGGTCCGTCCCATCTCGATATCGTCCGGCGAGGCGACGATGGGGCCATCGACGTCACCGGGGACCTTCGACCCGTGCTCGGTGCCGCCACGGCCTCGGTGGTGCTGGTCCCGGCCCGGGATGGTGACGACTCGGTGATCTGGTGCCTGATGGATGTGGGCCGCTCGGCCGATCATGTGCAGGTGCAGGCTCTGGCCAGCCTCGACCCGACCCGTCGGGTGGGCAGTCTCGAGGCGCAGGCTGTGACCGTCGGTCCTGAACGGCAGTTCCCCTCCCTCACCATGGCGCGAGTGCGGCAGGTGGCTCTGTCCCTGGCGGCGGCCGAGCATGCCGGGGGAGCCCGGTGGTGCCTCGAGACGGCTTCGGAGTATGCCAAGGTTCGCGTTCAGTTCGGGCGCCCGATCGGACAGTTTCAGGCGGTGAAGCACAAGCTGGCCAACATGCTGGTCACGGTGGAGCAGATCACCGCGGTGGCGTGGGATGCGGTGCTGGCGGTGGCTGACGGTGAATCGGTGGAGGCGGAGCTGGCCACCGCCACCGCGGGCGCCATTGTCTTCGATGGGTACGCTGCCAACGCCAAGGACTGCGTGCAGCTGCTGGGGGGAATCGGGTTCACGTGGGAACACGACGTGCATCTCCACCTGAGACGGGCCGTCGCCACCCGACAGCTGTTCGGCGAGTCCGATGTTTTCCAACAAGAGGTGGCCGTCCTGGCTCGGGGAGGGGCCCGGCGTTCCCTGACCACCGACCTACCCGACGGGGCTGAACAGGTGCGTGCCGAGTTGACCCCGATCATCGAGGAGCTGAAATCGCTCGATGGCAAGGACCGGCGCCGGCGGGTGGTGGACGCCGGCCTGGTGGCTCCGCACTGGCCGAGTCCGTGGGGACGGGATGCCACCGCAGTGGAACAACTGGTGATCGAGGAAGAGCTCGGCACTTCCGGTATTGTCCGCCCACATATTGGTGTCGGGGCGTGGGCCCTCCCGGCGATCATCGCCCATGGTTCAGATCAGCAGTGTGAGCGGTGGGTACTCCCGACCCTGCTTGGTGAACTGACCTGGTGCCAGTTGTTTTCGGAGCCGGGAGCCGGTTCCGACCTCGCCAGTCTGACCACCCGGGCCGAACGGGTGGAGGGTGGATGGCGCCTTACGGGTCAAAAGGTGTGGACGTCGATGGCCCACGAGGCGCAATGGTCCATCTGCCTGGCCCGGACCGACCCATCGGTGCCCAAACACCAGGGCATCACGTACTTCATTGTCGACATGCACGCTGCCGGGGTGGACGTTCGGCCTTTGCGCGAGCTCACCGGTGACGCCATGTTCAACGAGGTATTCCTCGATAACGTCTTCGTTCCCGACGATTGCGTGATCGGGGACGAGGGCCAAGGTTGGGAGATCGCCCGGGTGACACTGGCCAACGAGCGGGTGTCGATCTCGTCGGGATCGACATTCGGCGTCGGGGCCGAGGCATTGCTCCATCTGGCTGAACGACGGGACCGGCAGTTGACGCCCGGGTTGATGATGAGGCTCGGTGCGGTGTTGGTCGAGGCGCAATCGCTCAGGCTGATGGGCCACCGCTCCACCCTCCGGTCGATCTCGGGAGCCGAGCCCGGGGCCGGGACCAGTGTTCGCAAGCTCCTGGGTGCCGAACACGAGCAGCGGGTTCAGGAGCTGGGACTGGCCATGTTGGGTCCCGAAGGCTCCACCATGGAAGGTAGCGCCAAGAGGTGGGCGCACGGGTTTCTGGTAACCCGCTGCCTCACCATCGCCGGTGGCACCAGCGAGATTCAGCGGAACGTCATCGCCGAGCGGCTCCTAGGGCTTCCCCGGGATCCCGAACCGGGGTCGTGACCGACTGGTCGGATCGGTGTACCCCGGTAGTTGTTTTTCGGATTGCCCTCTAATTCAATAGTTCCCTATCAAATGAGAGAGCGCGTTTGAAAAGGATTACCGGAGAGCTGATGGCACCGTCGCCATCCCGTCGCTATCCCGTCGCTACACGACACCGGATTCGCGCAGTTGGTGCAGATCTTCCGGCGTCACTCCCACCAGGCCGCACCAGATCTCATCGTTGTGCGCACCGAGACGGGGGGCGCCGGTAGGAGTCGGGGTCGGGCGCCCGACGAATCGGGGGAAGGGTGCCTGCTGACGGATGGTGCCGACCACCGGATCCTCCACGGCAACCAGGTCCTCCCTGGCGATCATGTGCGGGTCGGAGAAGATGTCAGCGGCGGTGTAGGCGATGCCCACCGGCACGTCGTGGGCGATGCAGGTCGCTTCCACCTCGGAGGCGGCGAGGCCGGACGTCCACGCCGTCACGATCCCATTGATCTCGTCGCCCCGCGCTGCCCGCCGGGCCAGCGTGGAGAAACGATCGTCGCCGACCAGGTCGGGACGATCCATGGCCTCACAAAGGCGGCGGAAGTTGGCGTCTGATCCAGCCACGATGCAGACGTAGGTGCCATCGGAGGTCGGATAGTTGTCCAGGGGAGCCGAGTTGGGAAGCCGGTTCCCTTCCCTTGTCCGCACCACGCCCAGCTTGTCGTAGCCGGCAAGTGTCCACTCCAGCACGCGAAGGACGGCCCCGTAGAGGGGAGCGTCGATGACGCTCCCGGTTCCCGTTCCGGTGTTGCCCTCAGGATCCTTCGTCGACGTCTGGACGTCCCGTTGATAGAGGCCGGCCACCGCGGCCATGGCGGCAAAGACCCCGGTGAGATAGTCGGAGATCGTCACGCCGGGACGCACCGGGGGCCGCTCACGCTCACCGGTCAGATGGAGTAGGCCGCCATAGGCGATCCCCAGACGATCGAGACCGGGACGGTGTGAGTACGGCCCGTCCTGGCCAAAGATACTGATGCGCACAAAGATCAGACGGGGGTCGAGCGACTCGGGGCCGAGATTCCATTCCTCCAAGGTGCCGGGTCGGAAGTTCTCACAGACAACGTCGGCGTGAGCAGCCAGCCGACGGAAGAGGGCCTGCCCTTCCGGCTTGCGCAGGTCGCAGGTCACACTCTTCCTACCCCGGCCCTCGACCGCCCAGAAGAGCGAGTAGCCGGCCTCACTCTCGTCGGTGTCCACAAACGGCCCGATGGTCCGCATGAAGTCCCCGCCAACCGGCAGCTCGACCTTGATGACGTCGGCACCGAGCTCACCGAGCAGCCCGGCACAGAACGGGGCCGAGATGCGGGTCCCGACGTCGAGGACCCGGATGCCCTGGAGGGGACCGGCGGGCGTGGGCTCGCCGTTGGTGTCGTCAGTGCCCACCGCTGGGACCATCTCCCCGGTCGCGGTCGGCGAACACCTCCTTCATGGTGGATCGCGACTTGCGTTCCTCGAGAGCGTTCAAGGCGGTGGAGGTGTTGTGCATCCAGTGATGGGCCATGAAGTGGTACTTCCACGAAGCGGACTGTCCCATGAGATCGGCAGTCTGGTTGATGGTGTCCTTCACCAGCTGTGCCGTGGCGGGAGGAACCAGGGCGATCCGCTCCGCCAACTGACGTGTCCTGGCCGATAGCTCGTCACGAGGGACCACCTGATTGACAAGGCCGAGCCGCCATGCCTCGTTGGCATCGATGATGTCCCCGGTCCACAAGAATTCCTTGGCCTTTCGGATGCCGAGCTCCCACGGCTCGACCAGCAGCTCCACCCCGGCACCGGTCATCCGCAGGACAGGATTGGAGAACCGCGCGTCGTCGGCGGCCACGATGAGGTCGCACATGCAGGCGAGCATGAGCCCGGCAGCGATACAGCTCCCCTGGACCGAAGCAATGGTCGGCTTGCGAAAGTCATGGATGCGCTTGCAGCGGTCGAAGTACATGACCTTTTCGTGATGCATTTTTCCCTCGGGCGTCTCTCGCATCAGCCGCCACTCGTCGGGCTCGGCGTCACCCACGATGGCTTTGAGATCGTGACCCGAAGAGAAGTGCTTGCCGGCACCGGCCAGGACCACGACGCGTACGTTGTCATCCGCGTCAGCCTGGTCGAAGGCCTCATCGAGCTCATCGATGAGTCTGGTGTCCTGGGCGTTGGCCACTTCCGGGCGGTTCATGGTGATGGTGGCGACTGCACCTTCCACCTCGTATCGGATCGCCTCATATCTCACGATGCATCTCCTTCCCGTTCGTCCTGGTCACTACATCGGTCATGAAGTTGTTCAACCCCTCGGGAGGCCCAATACCCGTTCACCGACGAGGGTGCGTTGTATCTCATTGGTTCCGGCAAAGATCGACGACGCCTGATAGTAGAGCCACGATCTCTGCCACGTTCCGTCCCCTGGGTTGTCACTTGCTCCCTGCCATAGGCCGGCGGCCGGGCCCAGAACGGCGAGCACCGTCTCGTGCAGTCTCTTTGACATCTCGCTCCAGTACAGCTTGAGTGCACTTCCCTCCGGTCCGGGCGCCTCTCCCCGCTCCAGTCGGGTAAGAGTCCGCCAGTTGTGCAATTGAAAGAGTTTGACCTCGATATAGGCCTCGGCCACCCTCTGGCGTATGCCCCAGTCGTCGAACCCGTTCTCGCTTTCCTGTGCCAACTCGAGGAGCCCCAATAAGAGTTGGCAGTGGATACCGAGCTGGCGCGGGTTGACCCCCCGCTCGTGGGACAGGGTGGAGTTGGCGACCGTCCACCCTTCCCCGGGCCGGCCGACCAGTTGGTCCTCGGGGACGAAGACGCCATCGAGCAGCACTTCGTTGAACTCGGCCTCACCGGTGATCTGGACAAGGGGCCGGACCTCCACGCCGTCGGCGTGCATATCCACGGCCAGGCACGAGATACCCTGCTGTCGTTTGGGGGCGTCCGGCTCGCTTCGGGCCAGGCACAGTCCCCAGTCGGCAAACTGGGCATACGAGGTCCACACCTTTTGACCCGTAAGGCGCCATCCACCCTCCACCCGTTCGGCCCGGGTGGCGAGTGACGCCAGGTCACTGCCTGCATCCGGCTCTGAAAACAACTGACACCACAGCTCGTTGGCGCCGAGGATGGGAGGGAGCCACCGCTGGCACTGCTCGGAGGTGCCATGTGCGGACAAGGTGGGGCCGACCAGATTGATGCCTATCCGCCCCACCAGTTCGGGCGCCCGTGCCCGTGCCAGTTCTTCGGTGACCACAAAATGCTCGGCGGGCCCGAGCCCCCGCCCGCCCAACTCGACCGGCCAGGTGATCCCGACCCACCGGTCGGCGGCCAACCGGGCCTGCCACTCACGACCAAAGGCGACGGTCTCGTCGAGGTCGGGAAAGCGGGGGGGCAACCCGACGCCGTACTCCCACGGGAGATTGTCCACCAGCCATTGATGAAGCCCGGCTCGCAGTTGTTGCTGTTCGGGCGTGATCTGCAGGTCCATGTGGGCAAAGTGTGGCACATGGGTACGGGCCCATCCCATTGGAGGTCGCCTTCGGGCTCCAGTGGGTCAACTGCCAGGGATCGTGGCCGTAGACTGCCCAGCCGTGGACTTCGAATTGTCGCCAGAGCAAACCGCCCTGCGCGAGGCCGCCGTCAGTCTGCTCGACCGATACGCGTCCCGCGACCGCCTACGGGAGTTCGTTGGATCGGGGTTGGACCCGGTCAGCAATGGGGGCCTGGACGCGCCCCTTTGGAACGCCATGGCCGAACAGGGCTGGCTTGCCCTCGAACGACCTGAGGAAGACGGCGGACTGGGCCTGGGGATGGTCGAGGTGAGTGTGCTGTGCGAGGAGCTCGGACGTTGCCTGGCACCCGCCCCCTTCATCGGTACCGTCCTTGCCCAGGCGGCGTTCGCGGAGGCGGCCGTTGATGACGACAACTCCGCGGAGACCAAGGAGACCTCCCGTACGTGGTCGGATCACCTGGCCACCGGCGAGGTGGTGGGATGTGTGGCCTGGGCGGCCGGCCCGGGAGTGGTCACCGGTTCGACCCGGGACGACAATTGCCGGCTCTCGGCCCACCCGGAGCCGACCATGTACGCGTCGGTCGCCCAGGTGGCGGTGGTGGTGGCCGGTGATGCCGTCTACGAAGTGCCTCTCGCTGACAGCGACCGCCCGTCACCCGAGCCGGCCATGGATCGGACCCGTCCGCTGGCCTGGTTACGCCTCGATCAGAGGCCGGTTCGCCGGATCGGTGGCGTCGTCGCCGCCGCGCGTCTGCTCGATCGGGCGGCCACCGCGCTGTCGGCGGAGATGCTCGGCGCTTCGACCCGGGTACTGGAGATGAGCGTCGAGTACGCCAAGGACCGCGTCCAGTTCGGCAAGCCCATCGGCAGCTTTCAGGCCATCAAACACCGGTTGGCTGACGCGCTGGTAGATGTCGAGGGCATGCGGTCGACCGCGTACTACGCGGCGTGGTGTCTCGCTTCGGGAGTGCCGGATGCATCCCTGGCGGCGTCGGCGGCCAAAACCTGGTGCTCGGATGCATCTCGCCGGGTCATGGCATCGGGACTCCAGGTGCATGGCGGCGTCGGGTTCACCTGGGAACACGATCTGCATTTGTTCGTGAAACGGTCGCAACTCGATGAGTCGAGTTTCGGGGACGCGGCATTCCACCGCGAGCGCATCGCCTCCATGCTGTCCGGGCGCCAACCGGGGGACCCGAGCCTATTTTGAACCGGCACAAAGGCGACCGACCTTCAGCCTGACCCCCGGGTGAGAAGCAACGATCCGGCGATCGGGCCGCCGCCATTGGCGACCACCGCGACCTCGTGGCGACCCGGAACCTGTCGCTCGCCACCATCCCCACGGAGTTGGACACAGGCTTCGTGCAGAAGGCCGAATCCGTGGAGCCGTCCGGCCGAGAGCTGGCCACCCGCGGTGTTGAGGGGAAGCTGGCCGTCGAGGGCAATACGTGAACCGCCATCGACGAACGCCCCACTCTCACCCCGCCCGCAGAACCCCAGGGCCTCGAGCCAGACCAGGGCGAGAAGGCTGAAGCCGTCATAGAGCTGCGCGATGTCGACATCGGACGGAACCAGGTCGGTTCGCTCCCACATGCTGGCACCGGCGTCCCGGGCAGCCATGGTGGTCATATCGTCGAACTGATCCCAACTCGGGCGTCCCCGCAATGCGGTGCCGACCGAATTCACGTGACAAGCGGGGTGGGGGGCGTCGGCGGCGTAGTCGACGTGAGAGACCACCAAGGCGGTGGAGCCATCGCAAGGAGCGTCGCAGTCGAACAGGCAGAGTGGGCTCGAGATCATCCGCGCCGCCAGGTAGTCATCAAGGTCCATGGGTTGGCGGTAGATGGCTTTCGGGTTGAGGGCGGCGTTTCGCCGTCCGTTCAACGCCACATGGGCCAGCTGCTCCCGGGTCAACCCGAATTCGTGGACACGGCGCTGGCCAACCAGGGCGATCCAGTTGGCCGCGGAGACCGCGCCGAACGGGAGGGTCCATTGGAGGAATCCGGAGAAGCGGGGGACGCCCCCGGAACCCCCGCTACCACTTCCCCCGATGCCCTGCCGGCCGCCTTCCCCCTGGGCCGTCGACTCGGTGACCGTGCGATAGACCAGAACATGGCGGGCGGCTCCGACGGCAATGGCGAAACATGCGGCGATCACCGCTTTCATCTGGGCCGGCCCTTCGGCGCCGCCATCGTGCCAGTTGAGCTTGAGCCGGAGGGCATCTTGGACTTCGGGGGTTCCCGGGCCGGAAAAGCCGGCCATGCCGGTCCCGGCACCGGGGTAGGTGGCCAACCCGTCGATGTCCTCCCGGGTCAGCCCGGCGTCGGCGATGGCATCGAGGCAGGCGTCGATAGTCAGATCGATGTCGGTTCGCCCAAGCCGGCGACCGACGTCTGATTGGCCGATACCGGTGATGGCTGCCTGACGTTCGAGCGGTGGTCCGGCACTCACGAGTTGTTCTCCTTGGACGCATCGACCGACCGGAACAGTGGCAGAAATACCTCATCGTGTTGTTCGAAGGTCACCTCGACGTCCGACCCGATCAACCCGTCTTCGGACTCGCAGTCGACCAGGTTCGTCGTCAATCGGACGTCGGGTTGTTCGACGATCTCCACCAGACCGATCACATACGGCTCCGAACCGGGAATCCACTGCTGGTGGTTGACCGTGTAGGTGTGAACTCTGCCCCTCCCGCTCACTGCCTCCGGTGCGAGATCCCTGCCGAGGCATGCAGGGCAGACCGGAACCGGGGGGTGGACGAGTTGATGACACGATCCGCACTTGAGGAAGCGAAGGACTCCGTCCTTCCCTCCTGTCCAGAAGAACCGATTGTCGTCGTCGAGACGGGGGAGGAGTCGGATGGATGGACCGTTGGCAAACATCGCCACGATGCTAGCGACAATGGATGGGACCGACCCTATCCACCGCCCCAGGGAGTGGTCGGTTGGCGTCGCCTCGAGTCTCGAGCCATGGGAAATCCGGCGCGTTGCTCGAGCGTCGGGAGATCACCACCGGGACCGCCTTCCGGGGACCTGGGGAGCAGGATGCCTTCGGCTTGGTCACTCCCGGTGTCACCTCCGGAAGGTACTTCGTCGACCTGGGGGTTCTGTTAGTTTCGACTGCCAATGCCGGCGTGGCTGACAATCGAGGAGTATCGGACCCTCACCGCTGTCTGTGAGCGATTGATTCCGGCCGACCAGACTCCGGGGGCGGCCGAGGCCGGGGTGCCCGACTATATCGACGGCTTGTTGGGGGCGTTCTCGTTTGATCCACCCCGCATCTGGGCCGGTGGATCGTTTTCGGGTCGTCACGGAGGACTGCCCGGGTTCGCCCGGTTCCATCGTCTCACTGCCCTCGACGAGTTGGCATGGCGCACCCGGATCGAGGGGTCCCTCGGTCGGCCCGAACGGGAGTTCAACGGCGTGGTGGTCGGGCTGCAGGAGCGGTACCGGGAAGGACTCGCCGCCCTCGGACCTGACTTTTGCCACTGTGGCCCCGACGAGCAGGACCTCCGCCTGCGTTCGCTCGCTCCGTTCACCCAGCTCGTCTACGACCACAGCTGCGAAGGCATGTACGGCGCTCCCGAGTACGGAGGCAATCGGGACGCCGTCGCCTGGTCGGGTATCGGGTTCGCCGGTGACGTGGAGCCCCGCGGATGGACCGACCACGAGGTATCGGAGGCGTGACCGTCGACGCCATCATCGTCGGATCCGGACCGGGAGGATCGACGGTGGCGGACATTCTCACCGCGGCCGGCTGGTCGGTGGTGATCTTCGAGAAGGGTCGCAATCACCTCATCGACCTCGAGCACCCGTACCGGTTGGCTGACGATTTCTCCAACGACGAGATCAAATTCATCAACCGCCATTTCCTCGGACCCGATCCCTTCCTCGAACCCCGCACCTTCCGCACCGGGCCCGAAGACGGCGACCACTCGTTCGTGGGCGATGTGAACTCGATCCCTTCCACCGTCGGGGGAGGGGGAACCCATGCCGATGGCAAGGTGCCGCGTTTTCGCGAAGAGGACTTCGGTCTGTTGTCGAACTATGGTCCCCAACCCGGTGCATCGGTGGCCGACTGGCCTCTCACCTACGCCGACCTCGAGCCGTTCTACGCCGACGTGGAGCGCCGGATCGGCGTGACCGGTGACGCGGCCGCCAACCCATTGGCAGCCTGGCGGTCGGGACCGTACCCGATGCCCCCCGGACCCTCGATGTACGGGGCGGTCCTGTCGACAGCCGCGGCCGAGACACTCGGATACCACCCGTACCCGGCCCCAGGAGCAACCAACTCCGTCCCGTACGACGGCCGGCCGCCGTGCAATAATTGCGGCTTCTGCGCATTCTTCGGCTGCCCGATCCACGCCAAGGGAGATCCGGTGGCCATGCTGCAACGGGCCTTGATGACCGGAAACGCGGAGATTCGGCCGGAGACGTTCGTCTCACGGATCCGGACCGATGGCCACCGGGCGACGGGCGTGGACTTCATCGGCCCCGATGGGGTGGAACGCTCCATGGATGCCCGATACGTGGTGGTGGCGGGCGGAGCGGTGGAGACGCCCCGACTTCTGCTGCTGTCCGGGTTCGACCATCCCCTCATCGGCCGGCATCTGATGGTCCACTTCCAGACCATCGCGGCCGGCGGATTTGCCGATCTCCGGTTCCACGCCGAGCGGGGGCGGGCGGTGACCCACCTCCACGATGATGCGTTGGTTCCCGACGACCCGTCCCGGCAGGCGGCCGCCCAGGCCGGGCTCCCCTGGATGCGTGGGGGCATCGTGGAGCATGGTGGGCCTGGTCTTCCCATCCTGGAGGCCAAGCTCTACCGGTGGGGACCGACCCACAAGGAGAACATGCGGAGGTCGCCGCTCCGCGACCGCCTCTGGGCCTTCACCATGCAAGGGGAGGACCTTCCGGTAGCGACCAACCGGATCGATCTCGACCCTACGGTGCGCGACGTGCGCGGTTTTCCGGTGGCGCGCTACACCTACAAGCCCCATCGACACGAGTTGGCCGCCTCTGCCCATCACGGGCCTCGTATGGCCGCCATCCTCGAAGCCATGGGGGCAGAGTGGACTTCGGTCGTCACATCTCCCGGTTCGGTCGAAGGCCCGGGAGGGAGGGCATCGGTGGATGCCCCGATGAGCCGTCACGTGATGGGGACGGTGAGGATGGGGGAGGACCCGGCCACCTCGGTGGCGGACAGCAACGGGCGCCTCCACCAACTGTCCAACGTTGTGATCGCCGACTCATCGGTCTTCGTCACCTCCTCGGGCTACGGCCCCACCCTCACCCTGGCTGCCCTGGCCGCCCGATTCGCCACTGCCATGGTCAGCTGATCTCCGGATTCGGGACGCGGCGTTCCCTTCAGGTTGGCTACCGTGTGATTCATGAAGGACGAGTCGCGTATCGCGCTGGTGACGGGAGCGTCGTCGGGGATCGGGGCCGCCACCGCCCGGGCATTGGCGGCACGAGGGGTCACTGTGGGAATTATCGCCCGCAGGTCCGAACGACTGGCCGAGGTGTTGGAGGCGTGCAGATCCCACGCGCCCGATTCGCGGTCATGGGTGGCCGATCTCTCGGATCCGGCGGGAGCCGCGGCTCTGGCGGAAGAAGCGTGGGAGACCTTCGGCCACCTGGATGTCCTGGTCAACAACGCCGGCATCCCCATGCGCCGACCGGTGACCCGCATCTCACTCGAGGAGGTGGAGCGGGTCATGCGGGTCAACTACCTGTCGCCGGTGGCGATGACCCTGGCCGTGCTCCCGCGGATGGTCGAACGGGGGTCGGGCACCATCGTCAATGTGTCGAGCCTGGGGGGCCGGTTGGGCATCACCACCGAGGCCGCGTACTCGGCGTCGAAGTTCGCCCTCTGTGGGTTCAGCGAGGCGATGGCCGCCGACCTCGACGGTACCGGGGTCAAGGTGCGGCTGGTACTTCCGGGCGCCATCGACACCGAGATCTGGGACCAACCGGGAAACGATCCTGCCTTCTACAGCGGGCCCTTGACCCCGGCCGACGAAGTGGCCAACGGAATTGTCGACGCCATCGACAGTGATCATTTTGAGCATTACCTACCCGACATGAAGGCGGTGGTCGAGCTCAAGACCGCCGACTTCGACAGCTTCTTGACCGGCATGCTGGAAATGGCGAAACGACCCGAGGCCGGCTCGCCGTGACCAAGGTTGACCGGTCGCGTCGATGAAGGCACTCGTGTTCGGGCTGCCACCCGACGGAAGCGGGACACACGATCCCAGTGACGAACTGGACAGGCGTCTGGCCAAGCTTCCCTTCGGTCTCCACGATGTGGACGAGGCCAAGCTGGTCCGCCCCGACTGGGTGATCACCCGGCCTCTTCTTTCGGGTGTGTGTGGGTCCGAGACGAAGCTGGTGCTGGGAGACTTCGACACCGGAGATATCGACAACCCGATGGCCGCCTTCTCGTCGATTCCCCACATCCCCGGGCACGAGGTGGTGGCCGAGGTGATGACACTCGGCCCGGAGGCCACCGGTCTCGAAGTCGGCCAGCGTGTACTGCTCAACCCCTGGCTGACCTGTGGACCTCGAGGGGTCGATCCGCCGTGCCCGGCATGTCAGCGCGGGGATCTGAACCTGTGTTGGAGTTTTACCGAGGGAGCCCTCGGACCCGGCGTCCATGTCGGAGTGGCCACCGATGCTCCCGGCGGTTGGGCGGAGCGGATGGCGGCCCACGACTCGATGCTCATTCCGGTTCCGGATTCCGTCAGCAACGAGGTTGCCGTACTGGCTGATCCGTTCGCGGTATCCCTGCACGCCATCGTCCGGCATCCACCTCCGCCGGGGGGACGGGCCCTCGTCTACGGAGCCGGCGCGCTGGGGGTGACCAGCGTGGCGGTCCTACGGGCGCTCTATCCCGATGTCGAGATCGCGGTGGTCGCCCGTTTCCCCGCCCAGGCGGAGTTGGCCACCGTGTTCGGTGCCGCCTTGGTGCTTGCCCACGAGCCCCGGCTCGGGTTGGTGGAGGCACTGGCCGAATGGTCGGGTGGCGTACTGCACACACCGTTCTCGGGGCTTCCGATGGCCCATCCCGGAGGCATCGACGTCGTCTACGACACGGTGGCCCGGCCCGAGACCCTCGAGGTCGGTGTCCGAGTGCTGACCGAGCGGGGCACCCTGGTCCAGACCGGCGTGCACACTCCGGGTCGATGGGAGTACACGCCTGTCTATTTCAAGGAACTGTCCATCGTCGGTTCCAACGCCTTCGGGATCGAAGAAGTGGAAGGGGTGCGCCAACACGCCATCCGCCACTATCTCGACCTGGTGGCGGCGGGGCGGGTCGACCTGGCCGGCATGCTCACCCATCAGTTTCCGCTCGACCATTGGCACGATGCGCTGCGCGCGCTGGCTGCCCAGGACGTCAGCGGGGCCGTGAAGGTGGCGTTCGGGCCCATCAGCCAGGGTTAGACACCTGTTCCGAGGGCGGTGAACCGTTGGTAACGGGCGTCGGTGGCCTGCTGCCACGAGGGATCGGGGTCGATTCGCTGCCCACGCCGGGCCCAACGGGCGGAGCCCTCGAGCGAAGCCTCCAACCCCGCGGCCATTCGGGCCAGATAGGCAGCACCGAGGGCAGCCCCCTCGGGTACCGCCACCGGATCGACCGGAAGCCCGGTGGCGTCGGCCACACCCGCCAACCATGGCGCCCGCTGGATACCACCCCCGCTGGCCACGATCCGCCGGCCCTTGACGCCCGTGCGCTCAAGGATGTTCCGCACCACGAACCCGCTCGCCTCGTAGGCGGCCCGGGAGATGGTCGGGGGATCATCGGTGATGTCGAGATCAACGAGCGCGGCTCGTAGCGTCGTGTCGTGGAACGGCACCCGTTCACCCCGGACATAGGGCAGCCACACCGGAACCCGTCGCGGATCTCCCGACCGCCCCCGGTCAGAAGGTCCGGTGGTGTGTCCTGAGCGGAGCAGTGATCGGGCCCAGTCGACGAACAGGGCCCCGGCGTTGCTCGGGCCGCCCAGCAACACCCGACCGGACACGGTGTGCGGTACCGTCCACAGTCCGGGGATCTCGACCCAGGTGTCGGTGACGACCCACACCACCAGGGTGGCGCCGATGATGACAAGCACGTCACCCACCTCGTTGGCGCCGGCAACGATTTGATCGCAGAACGCATCGATGGTTCCGCCGGCGACCACCGTCTCGGGGTGGTCCCGCCCGCTCATCCCCCCCGGTGCGGTCTCATCGGCCCCCACCACCGCGCGACTCCGGCGCAGGGTTCCCGCCGATCGACCCGTTGGCACCACCTGAGGAAGCTGGCCCGGGTCGACCCCGAAGCGGGCCAACAGTTCGTTATTCCACCGTCCCGATGTGTAGAGCTCCCCCAGGGTGGAAGCCACTGCCGTATCGATGGCGGGGCGTGCGGTCAGCGCGTGGGTCGCTACGGCCTGCGCCGGCCAGAACCCGAAGGCGTCGGGCATCTGTTGTGCCGTCCATCGGAGGAATCCTTCCGCGTCGGGCATCGGCCCACTCCGGCTGTCGCCAGGTGATCCCGGATCCGGGTTCCGCCCCCGGATGTCGCCGTAGAGGAGGCCGGGAGTGTGGGGGATGCCTCGACGATTCACCGCGGTGAGGGATGGGACCATCCCCGCCACACAGACCCCGGCGATGTAGGTGGGAGCGGCGGCATCCGATTGTGTGGCATTGACCCCGGTTACTGCCTCTTGAACGGCCGCGAACGCTCGGAGCGGTCCGTGCCTCCACGCCGCCAGCGCGTTGTGCTCCATGTGGTCGCCAGACGTGTGGATCACATGATGGGGAACCCGCGCTCGCGCCAGTACCTCACCGTCCGCGCTGACAGCCAATGCCTTGACGGAGGTGGTCCCGATATCGATGCCAACGGTGATGGGCACGGGGTGGTCGCCAACTGTCATGATGCGGACGCAGCTGTCATCAACGGTCATTATGGAGGATGGCCCAACAGAAGGGAAGGTGAATGGAAAGAGAACGCCCAACGGCACTGGTCACCGCACCTGTGCGGGGACCGGGATTGGACAAACTGGAGGAACTCGCTCAGCTGGTCATCGACCCGTGGATCGATCATCATCCCCTGCGTATCTACAATGCCGAGCAGCTGGCCGAGCGGGTGGCCGCCGAGTCGGCGACCCTGCTGGTGGTGGAGTCCGACGTGTGCGCGGGACCGGTGTTCGAACAACCGCTCATCGCAGTGGCGAGCTGTCGGGGCGAACCCAACAACGTCGACATCGAGGCGGCGACCGCGGCCGGTGTCCCGGTACTCCGAGCTCCGGGACGCAATGCTGACGCGGTGGCCGAACTGGCGGTGGGCTTGATCATCGCCGCCACCCGGGGGCTCGTCGACGCCGACCGGGACGTGCGGAACGGCGATATCTACAAGGACGGGACCATCCCGTACCAACGCTTTCGATCGTGGCAGATTGCCGGGAAGACTGCCGGCCTGGTGGGCCTGGGGGCCGTGGGCCGAGCTCTGCGGTGGCGGTTGGAAGGACTGGGAATGCAGGTGGAGGCCTACGATCCCTACGCCGACGACGCCACCTGTTCGTTGGACGAGCTTCTGGCGGTGGCCGACGTCATTTCGTTGCACGCTCCGGTTACGCCGGAGACGCTTGGAATGATCGGGGCGGAGCAGTTCGAGAACATGCGAGATGGCGTGGTGTTCGTCAATACGGCCCGAGCCCAACTGCACGACACCGATGCGCTGGTCGCCGCCTTGGCGTCGGGAAAAGTGAGCGCGGCCGGTCTCGACCACTTTGTCAATGAGTCGCTATCGACCGATCACCCGCTGACCGAGTTCCCACACGTGGTGCTCACCCCACATATCGGTGGTGCCACCTACGACACCGAGGCCAACCACTCCCTGATGGTGGCCAATGATCTCGAGCGGTTGCTGCAGGGCGGCACGCCACTGCATATCGTCAATCCGGAGGTGTTGATCACCAAGGGGTGAACGCTCCGGTGCACCCCTCGAGGGTGGGGACGCGATGCCGCCAATCTCGGCCCAGCGGATGGCGACGGGGATCAGTCGCAGTCCGGAGGAACCGGCGGATCCGATGCGATGAGGGCCCCGGCACAGCGGGACATGGCCAGATCGATCAGTTGCCCTCCTCCGGAACTGGCGGCTTCGAGCACGGCCCGGGCACCGAAGAGACCGGACACCGGGTCGGCGATGGCGTCGCCACAGAACTCCGGATCTCCGCATGAGTCCCTCGCCACGAGACCGCCGGCCACCGCCGCGTCGTCCCCGAAAGCCACCCAGTCGCCACCGGGAAGGGCCCGGCCGTAGCCGGTGATGCTCAACCAGATACGACCGGCCCGGGGTGCCACGGTAGCGGCACCGACACCGAGCTGTTCGAGGGCGCGAGGCCGGGATGCCTCGATGACCACGTCGGCTGCCTCGATGAGGGATCGGAGCCGATCCCGACCGGTGGGAAGGGAGAAGTCGAGGGCCTCGGTGCACTGATCGTCAGGGTGGAGCCATCGGTAGAACGCGGGGGTCCCCCGTGCTCCGTCGGGGCGGGTGGCACTCTCGACCTTGACGACGTGCGCTCCGGCACCGGCCAGGATCATGGCGGTGAGCGGTCCGGCCCACATCGACGACAGGTCCACCACCTCCAGTCCCGACAGGTTGAAAGAGGGTCCGGTGGGCCACAACCGGGTGATTTCGTACGGCCGGGAGCTCAGTAGCGGATCCGCCAGGAGAGCGACCGGGAGGCCGAGCAACCGGGCACCGGCCACCAACCCGGCTGACTCACACCCGGCCGCATACCGCTCGACGGCCGGCCACGGGTCGTCTCCCGCCGGACCACCGATGAGGGCATCGACGAGAGCAATGTCGTCCGCTCGGGCGAGATTGATCGCCACCCAGCCATCAAGGGTCCGGCACAACCGGCACGAACCGTTGGCAGAGATCCGGCCCTGGCGGTGCAGACCGAGGAGCGAGGCCCGAACGGTGAGGATCGGGGCCCACTCGACATGGGTCAATGCATGTTGTCGAGCCAGGTAGCCATTGATATCCCTCACCAGCGCGTCGAGACGGAGCGTCGCCAGCGCGGAAGGCACCAAAGAGCGTCGCTCGGACCAGGATGTCGGTGCCATCTCCCCAATCACCCCAGGCACGAGCTCACCGCCTCTCGCCGGTGCGGTGTCCGGACCCTGATCGCGCCACACGACCACACGTTACGCTCGCACCATGGCGGACACCGATTCAGCCACGTTCGACATCGCCTCGATGACCAAACTGCTGCATGCAGGGCAAGATGGTTCGGCCGAGGTCCTGGGGGCCCTGGCCGAACGACCATTGCTGGTTGTCGACCTCGATACACCCGGTGAGGTTGCCGGGCTCGACGTACCAACCATGCTGCCCTGCGTCATCGTCGGGATCAGTCGCACCGGCGCGGTGCACGGGCCACTCGACGGTGTGGACGTGGCGCTGGCCGCCGGCGCTCGATCCGCAGCCCCCTGGGTGTCGGCCGTCGACCTCGACACCGGCTTGGAAGAGGTGGCATCCGGAGTGACCGACTCACCCATGGCATCGGTCACCCTGGTGCAGGTTCTCCGGTCCGGCCGATCCGACTCCCTTGATCACGACCTGATGCTCGAGTCCCTGGCTTACTCGACCTTGCAGAAAGGGCCTGAATTCCGCCGGTGGCTGGCCCCTCGGACCCCGGCCTCCCGTCACCCCGACCGGGGGAGCGCCCTCCTCGTCGAGCGGAGCGGCGATCGCCTGTCGATCACCTTCAATCGGCCGCAGGTCCACAATGCCTATGACGCGGCCATGCGCGACGAACTCTGCGAGGCGCTGTCGATGGTGGCTGCCGACGCCTCCATCACCCAGGCGCACCTCTTCGGAGCCGGAACCGACTTCTGCAGCGGCGGGGACCTCGGCGAGTTCGGCACGGTCAGTGACCCAACCACCGCCCACTTGATCCGAACCTCACGCAGTGCGGCCCGATTGCTCGGTATCGTCGGTGACCGTGTCACCGCCCACCTCCAAGGTGCGTGCATCGGTGCGGGCATCGAGCTGCCCGCCTTGGCCCATCGGGTGATCGCCCAGCCCGACACTCGTGTGCAGCTGCCCGAGATCGCCATGGGGCTCATCCCCGGGGCCGGTGGCACCGCCACGGTACGGCGGCGAATCGGACGGCACCGGACGGCATGGCTGGCACTTACCGGAAAGCCCATCGACGTAGGCACCGCCCTGGCCTGGAACCTTGTCGACGAGATCGACGGCCGGTAGAGACGGCATCCGACTTGCTTCAGTGTGATCGCTACCCGATGATCAAGACCTGGAGCGCCGCAACACATGCGGCACGGAAGGTCGGCCTGGCTCCGACCCGACGGGAAGCGTTCGAACCCATGGTTGGCCTACGGTGGGCCGATGATCCGATACTCCGTGGGCGAGGACAGTGTCGCCCGTCTTGTGCTCGACCGGCCCGATGCCAAAAACGCGTTGACCCCCGAGATGCGCGACGAGATCGTCGAGCGGGTCCGCCAGGTTCGAGCCGACCCAGAGGTTCGGGCCCTGTTGATCACCGGCGTCGGGGATGCCTTCTGTGCCGGCATGGATTTGCGGTCGTCCACGGTGGCCAACTCGGGTCAGTCCGGATTCGACCCCCGGACCACCAGCGAGGCATTACGGCGCGGCGTACAGGCTTTCATCCGCGAGCTGTGGGAGCTCGACAAGCCGACGGTGGCCGCGGTCAACGGAGTTGCCGTAGGGCCGGGGGCTCACCTGGCGCTGGCCTGTGACTTCGTCATGGTGTGCGAACAGACCCGGTTTGTGTGGTCATTCGCCAAGTGGGGCCTGGTTGTCGACGCCGGAGGAGCCTACCTGTTGCCCCGGCTGGTCGGCCTTCCCCGGGCCAAGGCCATGGTCATGCTCGGCGAGGGAGCAATCGGGGCCGAAGCCGTGTCCTGTGGCCTCGCCTACCGCTGTGTGTCGTCGCCCGACGAGCTGGACCGGGAGGCATCCGAACTGGCGGCCAGGCTGGCCGCCGGTCCTGTCCGATCCCTCGGGCTCTCGAAACAACTACTCAACAGCTCGTTCGAAACCGATCTGGCCGGGTTGCTCGACCGTGAGTCCCACTTCCAGGCCTTGGCGGCGGGGTCGTCGGAGATGGCCGAAGGGATGGCCGCATTCGCAGAACGCCGCACCCCCGAATTCCGGAACGTCCACTGAGGACGGCTGGTGGGCGCGGGCTCATCGTGCCGACAATGTGGTGGTCGACATCGGCGGGCTACAGTTTCTGAAAAGCTGGTTCTCACTTGACGAACCGCCGGTCGGCCAGGGTGCTGACGCGGCGAAGGAGGAAGCCGATGCCACAGGCCGAAGAGTCGACGGGCTATGACCCGGCCGGGTTCATGGATCCGGCCGTCAGTGCCGACCCGCAACCTTTCTACCGCCAGGCACGGGCCGCCGGCGCGGTGGTACCGGGCATGTTCGGGCCTCAGATCGTGCGGCGAGCGGCAGTTGACTTTGCCCTCCATCACCCTGAGGATTTTTCCTCCGGCATGGGCTCCGTTGATCTCGGCCAGTCAGTACCCCTCATTCCGCTTCAGGTCGACCCGCCGGATCACCGGAACTACCGCCGGCTTCTCGACCCCATCTTCGCTCCGCGGCAGATGAACGTCCTGAAGCCGGAGATCACCCGGTTGGTGAATGAGCGTATCGACGGTTTCATCGACCGGGGAGAGTGCGACTTTGCCGAGGAGCTGGCAGTGCCGCTGCCGTCGTCGGTGTTCTTGGCCCTGGTGGGGCTGCCGCTGTCAGAGCTCGACCTCTTCTTGAGCATGAAGGACGGCATCTTGCGCCCCGCGGGTTCTGATCTGGACGAGATCCAGGCCAATCAGAAGGTGTCGGCTCGCCAGATCGAGGAGTACTTCGCCGAGGCGATCAAGGACCGCCAGCAGCACAAGGGTGACCACGATGACATGCTGAGCATGTTCCTCGGGGCCGAGATCGAAGGGCAGCGCCTGACGGTCGATGAGATCGTGGGGATCTGCTTCTTGTTCATCCTGGCCGGCCTCGACACGGTCACCGACAGCCTCGAGTGCTTCGTCGCCTATCTGGCGCAACACCCCGATCAACGTCAGCGAATCGTGGACGATCCGTCGATCATCCCCTCGGCGGTGGAGGAGCTCCTCCGCTGGGAGACACCGGTGACCGCAGTGCCCCGATTGGCGATGAAAGATATTGACCTCGGCGGTTGCCCGATCAAGAAGGGTGACAACATCGCGGTGAGTATCGGTGCGGCCAATACCGACGAGGAAGCACTTCCCGATGCCGGCATCGTCGATCTCACCCGGAATCCCAACAAGCACCTGGCTTTTGGGGGCGGCATCCATCGCTGCCTCGGGTCACATCTGGCCCGCATAGAACTTCGGATCACGTTGAACGAATGGCATCACCGGATCCCTGACTACTCGCTCGCTCCGGGCGCCGAGTTGAGCTACATGCCGGGGCTCCGCCAGATCGAGAAGCTCCACCTGGTCTTCGACCCATCCGGCCCCGAAAGAGGGTAGCGAGTGGACCTTCGCATTTCTGATGACCAGCAGCTGTTTCGGGAGACGACCCGAAAGTTCCTCGAGAGCACCTGTCCACTAGAGACCGTTCGCCGGTTGGCCGACGCGGAACCCGCTGGCTTCGAAAGAAAATGGTGGAGCCAGGGGGCCGAGCTCGGATGGGTCTCGATGCTGGTGGCCGAGGAGGACGGGGGAGGCAGCATCTCGGGCCATGGGCTGCTCGATCTGGTGCTGGTGGCCGAGGAGATGGGCCGGTTGGTTGCACCCGGGCCTTTCGTACCCACCAATGTGGTGGCCGCGGCTCTGGCCCGGTCGGGCACGCCGACCCAACGCCGGGAGTTTCTCCCTGGACTGGTGAACGGGGATACCGTCGCCGCCTGGTGCCTGGGAGCGCCGGTGGCCGGCATCGACACCGCGGGAGGACGGGTGGAGGCCGCCCCCAGCGACGGCGGCTATGTGCTCGACGGGGTGACCGGACCGGTGGAAGCCGGTGGCGAAGCCGATCTTCTGCTTGTCACCGTTCGCACAGGTGAGGGTGTGACCCAGTGCGTGGTGCCGTCGGATGCTGCGGGTGTGGCCGTCGGTCCGGCCCACGGACTCGATCTGGTTCGGCGTTATGCCCAGGTCCGCTTCGACCAGGTGGTTGTACCCCCGGATGCTGTTCTCGGCGTAGCAGGCGATGCAGCCTCCGACGCCGAGCGTCAGCTGCAGATTGCGGTGGTGCTTCAGGGCGCGGAGATGGTCGGCGCGGTGGATCGGGCCTTCGAGTTCACCGTCGAGTACGCATTCGACCGGCACTCCTTCGGTCGCCCGCTGGCGTCGTACCAGGCACTGAAGCATCGGTTCGCCGATATGAAGGTGTGGCTCGAGGCAGCGCACGCCACCGCTGACGCCGCGGCCCGAGCGGTGGACGTCGACTCGCCGTTGGCGGCCGAGCTGGTGAGCGTGGCCAAATCCTATATCGGTGATCACGCCCCGGCCATTCTGCAGGACTGCGTGCAACTTCACGGCGGGATCGGTGTGACATGGGAGCACGACCTTCACCTCTACATCCGCCGGGTGGTCACCGACCGCTCCCAGTTCGGAACGCCCGGCGATCACCGGGAGCGTGTGGCCGTGGCCATGGGGATGTAGGAGATCGGAAGAGCGTCGTGTAGGGAAAGAGTGTAGATCTCGGTGGTCGCCGTATC
>OCTA010000407.1_pt1 | contig 39629 bp, 38 predicted proteins | sample 1538991 | NCBI WGS metagenome assembly OCTA01 (sample SAMEA3539302, study PRJEB22396) | soil metagenome | biome: tundra; feature: field; material: soil | place: USA | collected 2010-05 | depth 0.15 m | reverse complement strand
CCCCGCCGCCGGGAAATCCGCCGCCCGGAGGCTGGCACGGAAACGGTTCGCCGCCGGTCGTCGCGGAAGCCGGTGCGCCTGCCCCGGCCGAGCAACCACCGCCTCCGCCACCGCCTCCGCCTCCGCCTCCGCCTCCGCCTCCGGAGGCGGCGGTGGCGCCGCCACCGTAGCCCGCCGTTCAAAGGCAGTAGCGGCGGACCTTGTCGCAGAAGGTGGAGCGCGCGACGTCTAGCGCGCGCGCCGCGCGGCGACGGCTACCGGCGTTGCGACGAAGGGCCCAGGAGAACACCTCGCGCTCGATCTGGTCGAAGGTGCGACCGTCGATCCGGATGGCGTCGTCGGCCGACGGCGATGCGGCGATCGACGCCGTGCAATTCTCGAGCGGGGCGCCCGCGTCGGCCAGACGAAACGGGGCGACTGGCGGCAGCTCGAGCGCATCGGCTCCGATTCGCCCGTCCGCTCGCCCACTGGTGAGGATGGCCGCCCGTCGGATCACGTTGCGCAGCTCGCGAACGTTGCCCGGCCAGTCGGCGGCCGTAAGCGTGGCCAGCGCGATCGCCTCGAGCTGGCGCTCTCCCACCTCCGGTTCAATCTCGCGCAGAAAATGCTCGGCCAATCCGGCGATGTCGCCCCGCCGCTCGCGCAGCGGCGGTAGCCGTACGCAGATGCCGGCCAGTCGATAGTAAAGGTCGGGACGAAAGGTGCGGCGTTGCACCTCGCCCTCCAGATCGCGCAAGGTCATGGCGACGACGCGCACCCGGACCGCGATCTCGCCGGCGCCCCCCACCCGCCGCAGCCTCCCGGATTCGAGGACGCGCAGGAGCTTGGGCTGCAGATCGAGCGGCAGCTCCCCGATCTCGTCGAGGACCAGCGTTCCCCCCGAGGCCTCCTCGAACCACCCGGCTCGGCGCGCGGCCGCGCCGGTGAAGGCGCCACGCTCGTGCCCGAAGAGCTCGCTCTCCGCCAGCTCCCGCGGGAGCGCACCGCAGTTGACGGCGACGAACGGGCCGGTCGGATTCGGTCCCAGATCGTGCAGCGCGCGCGCCAGCAGCTCCTTGCCGGTCCCGCTCTCGCCAGTGACCAGGACCGGGGTGCCGGTGGGGGCCACCAGCGCGGTGCGTGCCAGCGCCGCGCGCAATCCGGGATCGTCCCCGATGATTGCGCTGAAGGCCCCCGAGCGTTCGAAATCGCCTCGCATGCGCACTTTGTCGGTCCGCGGCGCGTTCCAGTTGCGAAGCTCGCTCGCGCGCCGCGATCGGCGCGAAAGAACGGCCGAGCTGCTCGAAAACGAGCCGGCCCGTATCAGTTATTCACAGATAAAGTCAAATAATGGCGGACACGTACGTATTTTGCGCCCGAGCGCGACGGTTGATAGGCTTTCCGGGCTCTTACCGAGGGAGCATGCTGATAGAGAGGGCAACTTGAAGCATCCTCCGCCTAGTTCGCTGTTTGACGCTCCCACATCTCGCACCCACCAGCTCTCTTTACCGTTCGGCGGCTCAGATGCCGCGGCACCCGCCGTGGTCGGCAGTCGCTCCCAGCGCGCTTTGCGCCGGGCGGCCGCCGCGCGCCAGGTGCGCCTCACGCCAACGCTCGAGGAGACCACCGACCGGATGGCTGCCGGGCTGGCGCTCTACTTGCCCCCGGGCAAGACGCTGGAGCTGCGTCTCACCAACAACCACTACAGCATGATCTCGGTGCGCCGGAAGTCGGACGGCTACCGGCTCCGCCTGCACCAGATGTTCGTGGGCGCCGAGCCGCGGGTGGTGCGCGCGCTGGCCCGCTACGTGGTGCACAACGACCGGCGGGCGTCGACGTTGCTGGGCGAGTTCATCGAGCAACACCAGCACATCATTCGCCAGCAGACGCGCCGCCCGCGCAATCTGACCCTGCGCACCACCGGTCGCTATCACGATCTGCAGGCGATCTTCGGCCGGCTCAACGTCGCGCATTTCGGCGGCGGGCTGGAGGCGCGCATCACCTGGGGGCCGGATGCGGCGCGCGGAAAGCGGCGTCGATCGATCAAGATGGGGAGCTTCGCGGTCGAGGACCGCATCATCCGCATTCACCCGGTGCTGGACCACGACTCCGTGCCAGACTACTTCGTGGCCTGGATCGTCTTTCATGAGATGCTACACGGCAAGCACGAGGTCCTGCGGGAGAACGGCCGCCGGCGCTTTCACACGCCGGCCTTCCTGGCCGAGGAGCGGCAGTTCCCCGACTACCAGCGCGCTTGCGCCTGGGAGAAGGAGAACCTCGATCGGCTACTGCGCTCGTAGCGACGCGAGCTCGCGCAAGCGGGTATCCCAGCGGTCGCAGGTCACCCGCTTCGACCACTCGCGCCGATAGACGGCGAGCGCGTTGTCCTGCCAGCGTGCGATCGCCGCGGGATTGTCGATGAGCCGCTGCAGCTTGCCGGCGGCATCGTCGATGGTCTCCTCGGTGAGATGAATGCCGAGGTCGTGCTCGGCGATCCACTGCGCGATCTCGGAGTCCGCGGGCCCCGCGTAGATCACGGGTCGCCCGATCGCGAGCGAGGCAAAGAATTTCGAGGGGACCACCACCCCGGCCCAGTCGGCGCGCAGGCTGATCAGGTGCAGGTCCGCCGCCGCGAGGCGAGCGGGGAGCGCCGCCTCGTCGGCGAACGGCGCGAAGGCCACGTTGTGGTCGTCGGGCCCGACCGCGCGGCGCAGCTCGTCGGCGCGGTTGCCGCGGGCCGCGAAGCAGACCGACACCGCGTCGCCCGATCGGGCGCGACAGGCCCGCGCCAGCCGCAGAAATAGGTCGAAGTCGTGCGCGCGCCCCATCGTTCCCGAATAGAGCAGCGCCAGCTTCGCGCGGGGAAAGAGCGTGGCGCGCGCGGTGGCGTCGACGGGCGCGGGCGCCTCCGTTTCGGTGAGCGCCCAGGGGACCATCGTTTCCTGATGGACGCCGCTGCGGTAGTCCCCCAGCCGCTCGCGCATGCGGGGGCCGAGGTCGATGAGCGCGTCGAATCGCCGGTAGGCCAGGCCCATGAGCCCGCGCGCGATCGGTCCCAGGACCTCCACGGCGCGTCCGCCCTCCGCGGTGAGAATCTCGGGGTACAGGTCGAAGCACCAGTGCACGATCGCTGCGCGCGGCTGCAGGGGACGCAGCCCCAGCGCGAGCAAGGCCGCGAAGGCGGGGTCCGAGCCGATCACGATGGCGTCGAAGCTGCCGAGATCGCGCGCGCGGCGCAGCCAGGCGCCCACCATCCAGCCACTATTGGCGAGCCGTTCGATCGGCCGCGCCTGATCCCAGGGCGGGCGGTACACCCGGTGGATCTGGATGCCGTTCCAGCTCTCCTGACGCGGCAGCTCGGCGTGTGGATCGCGCCACAGCCGGTTGCTGGTCACCACCGTGACCTCCCACCCCCGCCGCTGCTGCTCCTCGGCGAGGTCGCTATAGAGCCGCGCGCTCACGACGTCGTCGGGGTGGAAGAAGTGATAAAAAAGCAGGAGGCGCGGCACGGCGGGCGGGGCGTTGGAAATGGTCAGCGGGCCGCCCGCCAGGCGCGGGCTTTTTCGGTGAGGGCGGCCAGCGCGGGCGCCTTGGCCGCCGAGTAGGCCAGCAGCGTGGTGGCGCCGCCCGCGACCGCCGCCCGCTTGGCCTCGGCGTAGGTGGCGGCCTCCCCCGGGTGTGCGCGCAGAAAATCGCGCAGCAAGATGTTTTCACGCCAGGCGGTCCCGTCGAGCTCGACCAGCGCGACGTTGAAGGCCCGCAGCGCCCGGCCGCGGAAATAGATCCGCCCGGGCACGCCGGCCTCCCCGAGGTCATCGTAGCCGAGCGCGATCAGGCGCGCGCGCAGCTCGGAGAGGACGGTCCAGGCCGCGGGCGGCCCACCCAGCATCAGATCGACGATCGGCCTGCCGCGGAGGCCCGGTACGGCGGTCGACCCGATGTGCTCGAACCGGAGCGTCGCGGTCGCCAGGCCGAGGCGCAGGCGATCGCGCTCACCCCGGAAGCGCCCGGCGAGGTGGGGGTCGTAGTCAGCTATTTCGACGGCTTCGTCCAGGCTCACGGCGGGCATGATAGCGCAAGGTCAGTTGCAGCCGATCGGCTGCGTCCCGACGGCGATGTCGTCGTACCAGATGTCCATCGCGGGGCCGGCATATTTTTCGAAGCCGAACCGGAGATTGTCGTAGTCGTCGATCGGAAAGTCGGTGTGGTGAAGGTCCGGGACCTCGACGCCGCCCACCCACACGTCGATCTCGGGTTTCTTGGAGTCGAGCAAGAGCTCGAGGCAGGTCCAGGCGCCCGGCGTGAACTGGATGCCGGGCTTGCCGTCGTTGTAGTAGTTGGCGTTCGAAAGCGCGGCGTGCGTGTCGCCCATGAGCGTGAACATCAGCATGTTGTCGTCTTCGCCGAGACGGAGGGCATTACCGCTCCCCTGCGCGGCGAACAGGTCCGACAGGATGAAGGTGTTGTGCTGGGCGCTCATCGGCATGGAGATCTGCATGAAGACCCGCACGTAGAACCGCCCGCCCGGCGCCGGCAGGACCGCGGCGTCGTGCAGGACCAGGAGCGTGTCGTAGTCGTTGGTGGTGTCGCCGATGTGAATGGATTTCTTGCCGCTGTGGGCGGCGGTCGTGCTGTCGACGGTGACCGTTCCCGTCGTCGCCCAGGGGGCGGGCGGCGTCGTAGAGGTCGCGGCCTCGAAGGTGTCGCAGAAGATCAGCCCCGCCCGCGTCGCGCACGGATTCCCCACGCCCCCGGTGGTTCCCCCGCCGCCGGTCGTCCCCGCGCTACCGCCAGTCCCGGCGCCGCCGGTCGTTCCGGCGTGGCCAGCCGTCCCCGCGCTGCCGGTGGTGCCCGCGGCGCCCGTCGTCCCGGCAGTACCCGTCGTGCCTGCGGCGCCCGTCGTTCCGGCGCTGCCCGTCGTCCCGGCGCTGCCCGTCGTGCCGGACCCGGCGGCTCCGTTCCCGGCGGCGCCCACCGCGCCGCCGGCGCTGCCGCCCGCAGAAGTGCCACCCGCCCCGGCTTTTCCGGTGGACGCGCTTCCCGCAGCCCCGGCCGCCCCCGCGGTCCCGTCGCCCTTGCCCGCGCAGCCCACGGCCAGGGCCAGGGCGAAGACCACCGGTGCGCCGAGCACCCGGGAGACCGAATCGATGGAGCGGGGGCCTGAAATCATGGAACGATGATAACTCTGGTTACCTACGGCGGCGCGGGGCCGCCCGTCAGCCGCGGGTGAGCGCGCGCGCGATGCGCCGGGGCAGCTCCAATTCTTCGATCTCTTCCAAGGGCCTTTCGAGGGCAATCGACCAGTTCGGCCGCTCGGAGACGGTCCCCGGCAGGTTGGGGCGCTCGGTCTCCGCCACGGCGTCGTCGAGCGTCGCGAGCAGGATGCGCGAGGGCGCCTTGCCGAGCGCGCGATAGGTCGATTCGATGGCTGCCTCGGCGGAGGCGTCGGCGGTCGCGCCGCCGAAATCGCAGAGCTTGTCGCGCAGCGCCTTGGTCCCGGCTTCGTTGGGGTCGATGCCGATTTTTTTTTGCGCGGCCGCGTCGGCGCCCGTCCACAGACCGGCGATGGTCGGCAGATCGTGGGTGGTGACGCTGGAGAGCGCCAGCTCGGGAAACGCCGCGGGCGGCATCGGTTCGAAGTAGAGCAGCCGATAGGAGAGCATGCGGTGGTCGGCCAGATGTTCGCGAACGCCCGGCTCGACCGTGCCGAGGTCCTCGCCGACGACGACGGCGCGCGCGCGCTGGCTCTCGAGCGCCACGATGGCCAGCAGGTCCTCGGCCCGCCCGCGCACGTAGGCCCCGGCCTTGGTCCCGAGCGCGTGCGGAATCCAGAACAGGCGGAAGAGGCCCATGACGTGGTCGATGCGCAACCCACCCGCGTTGCGCATCATGGCCCGGATGGTTTCGATGAACGGCCGATAGCGGGCCTCGCGCAGGCGCAGCGGGATGAATGGCGTCAGTCCCCAGTCCTGCCCGTTGGCGTTGAATTCGTCGGGCGGCGCGCCCACCGACACGTCGCGGACCAGCAGATCCTGCCAGCACCAGGCGTCGGCGCCCGCGATGTCGAGACCGATCGGCAGATCGTTGAGGATCGCGATGGTCTGCGCCGCCTGTTCGCACTGGGTATCGATCTGCCACTGCAGCCAGGCGTGAAAATTGATGCGCTCCCGGTGGGCCACCCGGAACGCGGCGGTGCCGGCGCTGTCGGCGCGCCGGACTTCGGCCGGCCACCGGCGCCAGTCCTTGCCGTGGCGCTCGGCCAGCGCGCAGTAGGTCGCGAAGTCCGTCAGGGCCTGCCCTTGCCCGGAGCGGTACCAGTCGAACCCGGTCTCGCCCTCGAAGCCCGCGAAGATCGCCTCCAGCGCCTCCATCTTGAGTCGGAAGATGGCGTCGCGATCGATGAGGCGCCGCGCGTTGAGCGCCTGCCCGGCGCCGGCCAGCTGCTCGCGCCGCCGGGCGTCGAGGTCATCCCAGCCGGGCACCTCCTCGACGCGCAGGAAGATCGGGTTGGCGAAGCGGCGGCTCGACGGATAATAGGGGCTCGGCTCGATGGGCGGGACCGGGGTCGCCGCGCAGAATGGGTTCACCATCACGACGCCGCCGCCGAGGCGCCGGGTCCAGCGTCCGAGGCGCGCCAGATCGACCAGATCGCCGATCCCCCAGCTGCCGCGCGAGCGGGCGGCGTAGACCTGCGCCGCGAAGCCCCAGGTCGAAAAATCGTCTGGCAGAAAGCAGCGTCCCGGGCTGACGATGAGCAGCGTCTCGCCACCGCCGCGCGGAAAGAGCTGGTGATAGCCGTCGGGCAGATCGCTCGGAAGCTCGCCGTCGACGGTCCGCTGGCTGCCATCCTCGAGCGTCAGATCGGCGCCACCGGGGAACGCCCGATCGCCGCCCGGAAGTAGGACGCGCACCGGGGGCGGGGCGCCGCTGCCCGGCGCGTCGGCGCCGACGCCCATGGCCGCGCTCAGCGCTGCGCGCGTCTCGGGCGTGGTGGCATGCTCGACGCCGCGCGCGTCGTAGTAGCAGTCGTCGATCCCGAAGCGATCGGTCGCCACTAGGCAGACCACTGGCGCATTCGGCGGTTCTTGCCGGTCGCGAGCTCCACGAAGAGCAAGCCGCGAAACACCATCGCCCAGGTGATGAAGATCAGCATGATCGGTTTGAGCCAGGTCGGAATGACCAGGACGGTGACGACCAGACCTTGCATCGAGAAGAGCGCCTGCATGCTCAGGATCCGCGCGGCCACCGGTCCGCCTTGCAGGAGGCCGCTCGGCGCCAGGATCAGCGCCGCGATGAGCGCGTTCGGTCCCAGCCACTCCGGCCAGTGCGCCGAGATGAACCGGCCGGCCTCGCCCAGCAGCGCGAACGAGCGGACACGCCCCTGGCCCAGGTAGATGAGCTCGGGCACCGGGTTGAAGAAGACCGCCATCGCGAGCCCGACCAGGACCATCACGATCTCGCCGCGCTCGCCGGCGCCCGAGGTCAGGAAGCCCACGCCGAGCTCGATGATCCACAGCGCGAACAGCACGCTCACGACGTCCCAGAAGCGCGCGCCGAAGCTCTCACGGAAGTCGGCCAGGCGGATCGGGCGCCCGCCCACCACCAGCGACAAGAGATGGAGATAGCTCGAGATCAGAAAGGCGATGATGAACCCGGTCATGAATCCGCCGACCACACCGAGCTGTCCGAGCAGGCCCTGCGCCAGCTGAAAAGCCAGCGCGTAGACCAGCAGCGCGACGGCGGCGGGCCACCCGCGCAGCGCCAGCCGCACGGATTTCCCGGCGAGGCGCGCGTAGAGCTTCAGCATCCGCAAATGATACTAGCGAGAACGACGAAGAACATCCCGCATCGCCCGACTTGCGCAAAGATCACGCGTGCTTCGGGGCAGAGCGCCCGATGGGACGAAAGCTTGACCGATACCTGAACATGCGTATAGTTCGTGCCCATGCCACCGACGATTGCCGGGTACCCAGTCACCTTGCAGGGAATGGCGGGAGGCATGCTGAGCCTGCGCATTTCTCTGGGGAGCGCCACGCTCACCGATCTGGCCCGAACGCTGGCGAAGCTCGAAGGGGTACGGGTCACGTCGGGTCCATCGATCGCCGGTCGGGGCGACTGCTTCGTGGTCCATTGTCCGGGGTTCAAGCTGGTCCTGTCGGCCGATCCGCAGGGCGGCGACTTTGCCCCGGCGCTCCTGTCGCGGGCGATCGAGCCAACCCTGGCGATCACCTGCGAGCTGGCGAGCGTCTTCGCGCGCCTCATGAAGGCGCCGACGGTGCGGCCCGAGCGCCAGGCCGAGGCTGAGCCCCCGGCCGCCATCGCCGATCGATCGGGTTGGTCGAGAACCTCGACGCTCCGTCGCACCTCGCTCCAACCGGGCAAGACACTGGCCCGCAAAACGCCCCTTACCCGCAAGACTCCACTGTCGCGCGGGCGTCTACCGAAACCTTGAGTCGGCTCCGGATCCGCCGCTGAAGAAGTCGTCAGCCAGACACGGACGGGCGAGGCGCAAGAAGGTGTATGGGGAGGACCTTCGCGAAATAGGTGAAGTCGGTGTCCGTCGTCAGGATTCCCAAGCGGCGCCGCGCCGCCACCGCGCAGATGAGAAAGTCCGTGTTCGAGCCCTGGATGCCTCTGGCGCGGCAACGGTTGAAGAATGCCGCCGCTTCTTCGTAGTCCTCCGCCGCCAGAGTGATGTCCGGGAAGGCGCGCAGGTGATCGCGCAGGGTCTCGTAGTGCTTTTGGTCGGGCACACCCGACAGCAGCTCGTGTCTCACTGGTCCGAGGAGCGCCGCCCGACCCTCCCCGATGAGCTCAGCCAACTCCCGCGCGTGGGCGGCGGTCGACGATCGCCGTCTGCGAAGCGCGAGCGACCACACCGAGGTGTCGACGACGACGTTCACGGGCGGCGGCGTTGCCGCTTGTGGTCGTACCTTGGATCGAAGTCGACCTTGCCGAACAGGTCGAGAATCCGAGCCTGCTTTCGGCGCTGAACGTACTCCTCGAGCGCGTGCGTCACGGTATCCTTCTTCGTCCGCTCGCCTCCGACGGCAAGCGCCTCGTTGAGGAGTCGGTCGTCGATGGCCAGGTTGGTTGCCATGTGTAGAAGTCTACACATCGGGATCCTCGGCCACAACTAGGCCGGAGCCTCGGCCACAACCAGGCGAACCGCGAACATTCGGCACCACCGGCGTGGCGACTCGGTTTCGGTGGGGGCGCGAAGAAGAGGGGAATGGTACCTTATCCGCCGCGAATGGCGTCGCACGGGCGGTACACCATCCTGGGCAAGTTGGCCGACGGCGGGATGGCCGAGATCTTTCTGGCCATCCAGCATGGTGCCGAGGGGTTCGAGAAGCCCGTGGTCTTGAAGCGGATCCTCACCCAGTACTCGGCCGATCCGCAGTTCCGCAACATGCTGCTCGACGAGGCGCACATCTCGATGAGCCTCCAGCACGGCAACGTGGTCCAGGTCCTGGATCTGGGGGTGGCGGCGGGCCGCTATTTCCTGGCGCTGGAGCTGGTCGACGGCTGGGATCTGGAGAAGGTCCTTCAGCGCGCGCACGCCGCCGGGATGGTCTGGCCGGCCGCGCTGGGGCTCTACGTGGTCGCCGCGGTCTGTCGCGGGCTCGCCTACGCGCACGGCAAGACCCGCGACGGCAAGCCGCTGGGGATCGTCCACCGCGACATCAGCCCCAACAACGTCCTTTTGAGCGGGGAGGGGGAGGTCAAGGTCGCCGACTTCGGCATCGCCAAGGCGCAGCGCAAACGCGAGCAGACCGCGGCCGGCGTCATCAAGGGCAAGGTCGCGTACATGTCCCCGGAACAGGCGCTGGGGGGCGCGGTCGACCGCCGGTCGGATATCTTCTCGGTCGGATCGTTGCTGTATCGCACGATGACCGACCGTCTGCCGTTCGAGGCCAACAACGACCTGGAGTCGCTGCTGCGGGTCCAAAAGGCGGAGTTCGTGCCGCCGCGCGAGGTCAAGCCGACCATGACCGAATCGGTGTCGGGCATCATCCTGCGGGCGATGCGCCTGCCGCCCAGCGAGCGCTATCAGACCGCCGAGGAGATGCTGGCCGACGTCGAGCGGGTGCTGCGGACGGAGTTCCAGTCGGCTGGGCAGACGGAGCTCAAGGCCTGGCTCGAGCAGCTCGGTCGACGCGACGAGGCCCCTTCGATCGGCAAGCAACGCCGCGACGAGAGCGGCGTGGTCAAGGACGTCATGGGAACCGACCTTTCGGCCGGGACGTCGTTCGAGCTCGGCGACCTGGAAGTATCGGGCGGCCAGACCGAGGGGGCGCGCGCGCGATCGCCGGCGCCGGAGCTCAAGGCCAATCCGAAAGGCGATCCGAAAGCCGAGCCCCCCAAGGGCGGCTCCACGGCGGAGATCGCCAAGCCGAGCAAGACCGCGTCGGGCCGGCGGCACGGCAGCGGGTTCTGGATGGGCCTGGTGCTGGGGGCGGTGGGAGCGGTGGTCGGATTTCACTACGTCAGCGGATGGGCCCAGCGGCAGGGGGTGATGAGCGCGCTCGGGCTCGGCAACGACGCCGCGTCCGACCGGCGCCCGGTGGTCGCGGCGCCGGCCGCGCCGATCCCCACGCCGGCTCCGGATTCACCGACGGCCTCGAAGACGCTTCAGCCCCCGCCGGTGCCTCCCCCGGCCGCTTCCCCCATCCATCAGGCGGCGGTGACCGACGCCGCGACGACGCCGTCGCCCGCGGCAGCCGCGGGGGCGCCGGACGCCCATCCCGAGATCGCCGAAGCGCCGCCCGCGGCCGAAAAGAAATCCGCCGCGGCGGACGACGATGAGCCCGACGAAGAGGCGCTGCTCCGCAACGCGGTGCCGAATGCCGAGAACGCGGTCATCGGCGAGGACGACGCCGAGACCGGCGCGGCGGGCAAGGCGCCACCCGCGGGCAAGTCGCACCCCGCCGCGGTCAAGGCGGCGGCCGACGTCCCCCGGGTCGAGACCGCCGTATTGCGCTTCACCAGTGCGCCGAGCGGCGCCGTCGTCCGGACCAAGGCCCGGGTCCTCGGTCGCACGCCGATCAGCCTCCATTTCAAGACCGGCAACACCTACGAGGTCGTCCTGGTCAAGCGCGGCTTCGAGCCGGCGACGCGCAAGGTTTCGGTGCACAGCACCAAGGACCGCAAGATCGCGGTGACGCTCAAGAAGCGGGCGCCACCCAAGCGCACGCCGTTCTTCCACCCCCACCGATGAGGGCGCCGGCACCGAGATGGGGCGCGGCCTGGGTCGTTGCGATGGTGGCGATCGAAGCGCAGGCGGCCGAGCCCAAACCGCCGATCTCATCGGACGCGGAGGTGGCGCCCTTGCGTGAGGCCGCCGTCGCCGCGATCTCTGTCGCGCGCGCCCGCACGGCCGCGGGGTCGGAGATCCTGCGCGAGGTGACGCTGCCGTCGATCGAGCGTCTGCTGGAGGATGCCGATCTGCGCCGAGCCAGCGTCACGGCTCCCGCGCGCGATTGGGATTTCGTGCGCAAGACCCTCCAGACGGCCCGCGCCTACGCCGATCGCGTCGCGGCCGGCGAGGATCCATACCGCTCAGCGACCGGCGAGATGGTGAAGGCCTACCGGGCCGACTGGGACGGGACGCTTCAGCCCTATGCGCTCTACGTGCCGCGCGGGTACGATCCGCGCAAGCCGTGGCCGCTGGTGGTCGCGCTGCACGGCGCGCTGTCCGATCATCGGCACAATCTGCGCCGGGTGTTCGGTCTCGACAACCGCCCCGGCGAGTCCGACGCGGAGGCCTCGCGGAACGAGCTGCCGCTGCCCGACCTGCCGGCGCTGGTGGTCTCTCCCTACGGCCGCGGCGAGCTGATGGGCTACGACGGCCTCGGCGGCGAAGACGTCCTGCGCGTCCTCGCCGATGTGCGGCGCGCGTACCACGTCGACCCCGACCGAATCACTTTGACCGGGTTGTCCATGGGGGGCGGCGGCACCTGGCAGATCGGTCTGCGCCACCCGGAGCTGTTCGCGGCGCTGGCCCCGGTCTGTGGGATCAGCGACTACCGGCGCATGATCCACCCGCCGGACGCGGCGCTCTATGATCTGCCCCTCCTCGATTCGCTGTCGCCGCCCGCGATCGCCGAGAACGCAGCGCACCTGCAGGTGCTGATCTTTCATGGGGACAAGGACCCGACGGTGCCGGTCGCCGACTCGCGGCGGATGGTCGAGCGGTATCGCGCGCTCGGCTGGCTCGGGAAGAACGTCCGCTACACGGAATACCCGGGCGTCGGCCACGCCGCTTGGGTTCCGGCCTACAAGGACGCCGCGCTCTTGCGTACGCTGGCCGCGATCAGACGCGATCCGGCGGCGCCCAAGACGGCGCCGGCGACCCCGCCGCCGGGCCAGGCCATCCCCGGTCTGTGCGGCAAGAGCGTCCCGCGCGAGCACCCGCACCTCTACGTCTATGGGACGAGCGGTCCGCCCGACGCGGTAGCCGCCGCGCGGGCGCTGGCCGCCGCGCTGGCCGACTGGGGACCGATGGTCGCCGCGCGGTTCCCCGTCAAGGCCGATCGCGAGGTGACGCCCGAGGACCGCGGGCGCTTCAACCTGGTTCTGGTGGGTGCCGCGCCGCTCAACGCCCTGGCGCGGGACCTACCGGTGCCGCTGCCCGATGCCCGCCCGCTCGGGGATCGCGCCTACCGCGCGGTGGTTCCCGATCCCAGATCGCCCGGCCGCTTCGCGCTGGTGTTGGGCGCGCTCACGCCACACGGCTTCGCGCGGCTGCACCGCTTCGTGCATCTCAACCGGGATGTCTGGGCGCCGGAGCCCAACCGGCCGTTCGTGCTCCTCGCCGAATGAGAAGAGCCGGGGCGTGATCGCCGTCGTTTGACGTTCGTCCGGGTTGAACGCAAGATCGGGTTGAAGGACGGAGGACGCATGCTTCGCTCGCGGATCGCGTCGGTGTCCTTCAGCCTGGTCGGTGTCCTGGCGCTGGTCGGCTGTGGCGGGGGCAGTGGCTTGTCCCTGGTGCCGGCCAGCTCCAGCCAGCAGCAGAACGTGATGGTGATCGACGAGGGGTTCGATCTGTCGGTGAGCGAGCTGCACGGCCGGGTCGCGGCGGCCTACACCGAAACCTGCGCCGACGAGCCGACGGCCGGGGCGGACGCCGCCGTTTCCGCCGACGCGGGGAGCGCCGACGCGGGGAGCGCCGACGCGGGGAACGTCGACGCGGGCGGGTCCTTCGACCAGATGAAGCAGGCCCTGCTCACCGCACTCGGCACTCCCGACGACAGCTGTCATTTGACCGCCGGGATTGGCGCCAAGCCGGATCCGCTTCCCTCGATCGCCCAGTTTCGCGGGCGCTGGAACGCCATGATCCGCGCCAATCGGCTCGCCGGCGACGCGTTCACCGCGGCCGAGGTCGCCGCCTTGATGACGGCGTTCGACGCGCCCGACTTTCAGGCGTTCCCCTACCACGGCACCTCGACGGCCGGCACCGTCGTCCACGAAAACCCGAGCGTCCGGCTGGTGCTGGTGGAGCGGCAGCTCGAGTCCGAGGCGGCCGCGCAGAGCTCGTTTACCTGCTTCGTGCAGTCGGACATCGACCAGGCGGTCCAGCTCTTCTCCGATCCGGAGGTGTACGCGGCGTGGGTGAGCCAGCCGGTCCAGCTCGACAGCGACATCGCGGCCGCGCAGACTCAGTACGACGTCGGCCTCGTCAACGAGAGCTTCGGCTCCTCGTCGCGGGAGACGCTGGAGATGCTGCAGGCGAGCAGCAACTGTCCCGCCCCCGTCGACCTGTCCGCCTATTTCACGCTCCTGAACCGGGCCGGCCTCGCGCACGCGGCGACCATTGCCGGTCCGCCGCTGCTCACCGTCCAGGCGGCCGGAAACGACGGCGTCGAGATCGACAGCGGCGCCGATTCGCTCTCCTGCGATCTCGGCGACCCGCGGTCGCTGCTGGTGGGAAGCACCGACACGCTCCAGGTCCGGAGCGTGTTCTCGGACTTCGGCGCCTGCGTCGACGTCTTTGCGCCGGGCGAGTCGATCGTGGCGCCTTACGCGGGCGACTGGCTCATTCCCGTCGACGGCACCAGCTTCGCCTCGCCCATCGTCGTTCGCCAGATCTCTTTGACCGCGCCGGTGCCGGCGCCCTTCGACCCGGCGTCGGCGCGAACCGCGCTCCTCGCGCAGCGGCTCTCCGACGGCAGCTTGCCTATCGGCCTCTTCCCGTCCGATTTCTTCTACCTGCCCGGCCAGAGCCCGGTCGCGGCCCTTGGCGGCGGCGTCCCCTGGCGGCGGGCGGGGCCCCGACCGGTGAGCCGGGTCGACCTCCATCGGGTGCTCCACCCGCTTTCCCTGCTGCGGTCGCTCCGCCGTCGCTGATCTTACCCGCGTCGCGGTCGAAAAGCGCCGTCGTCCGTACTATGCTGCCGCGCCAATGGGAACCATGCAGCTGAAACCCGGGGTCGTGACCGGCAACGCTCTCAAAGAGCTGTTCGCCTATTGCAAGGAAGCCGAGGCGGCGCTGCCGTCTGTGAACGCGATCGGATCGAGCTCGGCGAACGCCGCCATGGCGGCCGCCAAGGAGGCCAAGGCACCGATCATCATCCAGTTCTCGCACACCGGCGCGCAGTTCTACGGTGGCAAGTCGCTCGACAATTCCGCGCAGCAGGCCTCGATCGCAGGTGCCATCGCCGGCGCGCTTCACGTGCGGACGCTGGCCAAGGTCTACGGCGTTCCGGTCGTGCTCCACACCGATCACTGCGCCAAGAAGATTCTTCCCTGGGTCGACGGCGTCATCGCGGCGGGCGAGGAGTATTTCGCGCGCAACGGCGAGCCGCTCTTCAGCTCGCACATGCTGGATCTGTCGGAGCAGCCGCTGGCCGAGAACATCGAGATCAGCGCCCGGACGCTGGCGCGCATCGCCAAGATGAACATGACGCTGGAGATCGAGCTCGGCATAACGGGCGGCGAAGAGGACGGCGTCGACAACTCCGGCGTCGAGCACGACAAGCTCTACACGAGCCCGGAGGACGTGCTCAAGGCATACGACACGCTGGGCGCGCTGGGCAGCTTCACCGTGGCCGCCGCCTTCGGCAACACCCACGGCGTCTACGCCGCCGGCAACGTCAAGCTCAAGCCGACCATCCTGCGCGATTCGCAGAAGTTCATTCAGGAGCAGCGCAAGACCGGTCCGAAGCCAGTGAACTTCGTCTTTCACGGCGGCTCGGGCTCCTCGCAAGAAGAGATCCGCGAGGCGGTTTCCTACGGCGTGGTGAAGATGAACATCGACACCGACACGCAGTGGGCCTTCACCCACCCGATCAAGCAGTTCATGGACGACAAGGGCGCATACCTGCACTCGCAGATCGGCAACCCGGAAGGTCCCGACAAGCCCAACAAGAAGTACATCGATCCGCGGGGCTGGGTGAACATCGGCGAGAAGGGGATCACCGCCCGCCTCGTCGAGGCCTTCAAGGACCTGGGTGCCTTCGGCAAGTTCGAGTTTTAGCGCTTTCAGATTTTCGCGGGTGAGGGGTCTGTTTGGGTGAACGACGGGGCAGGTGCGCCCGTTGGGCCCGAAATGTGTGACCCGGCTCAACTTCGTCTCAATTCGATCGGCCGATCCTCCGATGACGCCGGAGCGGGGATTGGTCCAAGGAGCATCCATGATCACGCAGAGCGGTTCGATGTCGATGGTGTTTCTGGCCGCGGTGGCGGCGCTGGCGGGCGGTTGCCGGAAGGGCCTGGACGATCAGGGGCAAATCGGCGCCTCGGTCGGCGAGGTGATGGCCAGCGCCGATGAGTCGGCCAACGGCGGCGCGGCCACGGCGATGCTGCCGGGGTTGCCGATCCTGCGCACGCCGGACGAGCTGAAGGGACCGATGTGGCGCCGCGTGCTGGGCGCCGTGATGCCCTCGGCCTACGCCGCCTCCTGTACGGACGTGACGTTCTCCGCGTGCGCCGCGGGCGTCCGCACGCGAACGTTCGACGGTTGCTCGATCGGGACCGCGACGCTCGCCGGCTCGGCGACGTTGACCTTCAGCGACACGGTGGCGTGCACGCTGGGCGCCACCGGCGATACCGTGAACCGCATGGCCAGCCTCACGCTGACGGGCCTTTACGGTGGGACCCTGGCGGTGTCGTCTCCGGGCGGCGGGCAGACGCTGACCCAGACCGACGCCGGCTTCAACTTCGACGTGCCGGGGATGGAACGGGTCCTGACCGGGCCGGGGGGCCACACGCTCTTCGACATCAGCACGGCGACCACTGCGCCCATCGTGATGACCGGAACGTCGCGCGCGAACTTCGAGATCGTCTCGGGCGCCCTGGTCGTCACGCACAACCTGGCGGGCTACTCGGTGACGCTGGAGCCGCACGATCTGGCCTGGGCTAGCACCTGCACCTGCGCGGTGTCGGGCTCGCTCACCGGGACGGTGTCGGGCGGCAAGGAGAGCGGCAAGTCGGCCACCGTGACCATCACCGCCTGCGGCCAGGCCGACGTGACCATCGACGGCGACACCGAGAGCGTGGTTCTGGATCGCTGCGCTGTCATTTAATCGGAACCCTGAGAGGGTTCCGCGCCTCCGGCCGGCTCGGCAGGGCGAGGCCCCGCCTCCCCGGGGCGGGGTAGTATCGGCGGGATGGGTCGCTCTCCCGTTCCACCGGCGCGCCTGTTCGATCGGGTGGCTTCGGTTTCGTGGCGGGATCTGATCCTGGTCGGGGCGCCGGTCCTGGTGGTGGTGGTCCTGGCGGCCTGGGTGGCGGTCAAGGCGATCCATTTTGCGCCGCCGGGGACGATCCGGATCGTGAGCGGTCCGGACGGGAGCACCTTTCGGGCCTCTGCCGACAAGTACAAGAAGATCATCGAGCGCTACGGCGTGAAGGTCGAGGTGCTTCCGTCGCGGGGCGCGCTCGACAACCTGGAGAAGCTGGCGACGCCGTCCTTCAAGGTCGACGTCGGTTTCGTGCAGGGCGGGCTCACCGACGGCGTCGACGTCTCGCGCCTGATGTCGCTGGGCAGCCTGTTCGCGCAACCGCTCATGATCTATTGCCGCAGCGGGAAGCCCATCGACCTGCTCTCCGAGCTCAAGGGCAAGCGGCTGGCCATCGGTCCCGACGGGAGCGGCGGGCGCGCGCTGGCCATCAAGATTCTCAAGGCCAACGAGATGGACGGCGCGCCGACCGTGCTGCTGGACCTGTCGGGCGCGGAGGCGGCGCGCGCCCTCGTCGCCGGGCGGATCGACGCCGCCTTCTTGATGGGCGACTCGGCGACGACCGAGGTGATGCGCAGCCTGCGCGAGCTGCCCGGGATCGAGCTTTTGACCTTCCGGCAGGCCGACGGCTACCTGCGCAAGTTCCGGTTCCTCTCCAAGCTGACGCTGCCCGAGGGGGCGATGGATCTCGGCAAGGACTACCCGCCGCGGACGCTGGAGCTCATCGGTCCGACGGTGGAGCTGGTGGCGCGCCGCGAGCTCCACCCGGCGCTGTCCGATCTCCTGATCAGCGCCGCGCGTGAGGTCCACGGGGGCCCCGGACTGTTCCGGAACGCCGGCGAGTACCCGGCCCCGCTGGCGCGCGATTTCCCGATCAGCCCCGACGCCGAGCGCTACTACAAGTCCGGCGAGCAGTTCCTCTATAAGCGGCTGCCGTTCTGGCTGGCCAGCCTGATCGATCGGCTGCTGGTGGTGCTGCTGCCGCTGTTGGTCGTGATCATCCCGGCGACCCGGATCGCGCCCGCGCTCTACCGCTGGCGGGTCCGCTCGCGCATCTACCGCTGGTACGGCGCGCTCATGGCGATCGAGCGCGACATGCACGCCCAGCACGCGCCCGACGAACGGGCCGCCGTCCTGCACCGCCTCGACGAGATCGCCGCGGCGGTCAACGACCTGCGGACGCCGCTGTCGTTCGCCGACCAGCTCTACGTTTTACGCGATCACGTCGGCAAGGTTCGCCGCCGCCTGCAGACCGACGAAGGCGCGGGCCTGTGAGCCGGTCGGGTCGCCGATTCTAGGGGCACCCCTGCCGCGTGTAGGTCGTCACGGCGGCGTTGGTGCTGCTGCTGACGACCGCCAGGACGAGCGTGGTGGCCGAGGCCGTGTAGCTCATCGAGGCCGGCAGCGGCGATGGCGAGACGGACGCGCAGGTGGTCGTCAGCGTGAGCGTGCTGCCCGACGCGGTCGCCGTAGCGTTCGCGGCGAACGTCTCTTCGATGTCCTGCGCGGTTCCGTCCAGCACGTCTCCGTTCCAAAAGAGCTGCGTTCCGCCGTTGGTGACGGCCAGGGTCAGCCGCCGACCCGCGGGCGTGGTGGTGCCGGTGCCCTCGACGAGGGTGGCGAAGTAGAGGCCGTCCTCTATCTGGCCACCCTCGAACGACGGCGACGCTCCGGGATCGGCGGTGAAGGGGACACTCGGCGCGCCGTTCGGGATGGTGTTGCACGTCGGGGAGGGTGCGCCGAGGCTCGGCTCCGGTTCGCAGCCGGCGTCCAATCCACCCGCGCCACCCGCGCCACCCGCGCCGCCCGCTCCGGCGGCGGCGTCGCCGTTGCCCCCGACGCCCGCTCCGCCGGTCGTCGGCGGCGTCGAGCTGCCGCAGGCGAGCTGCGGGCCGGCCGCCAGCACCGCCGCCACGAGCCCCAGCCGAAGTGGTCCGAATCGTTCGATGGCGCCGCCGGTCATCTGACTGCCCCGCGGCTAGAACAGCTTCTTCAGCGCCGCGATCAGGCGGGCGTTGTCTTCGGGCTTCCCGACGCTGATGCGAATTTTCGTGCGCAGCTCGGGCGCACGCCACCAGCGGACCAGCAGGCCCTCTTGCTTGAGCGTCCGATAGATCTCCTCGGCGCGCTCGCCGATCTCGACCAGCAAGAAGTTGGCGGCCGCCTCGGGCCAGGTGAGGCCCAGCTCTCCGATCGCGGCTTCGAGGTGCGTGCGCTCGTCGAGCGTGCGTCGGACGCAATCCTCGTGATAGGCGCGATCCCCGAGCGCCGCGACGCCCAGCGCCTGCGTGATGGCGTTGACGTTGTAGCTGTCCTTCACCTTCATCAGGGCTTCGACGACCGGGGCGGACGCGAACAGCAGGCCAAGCCGAGCGCCGGCCAGGCTGTAGCTCTTCGAGAAGGTCCGCAGCACGACCAGGTTGGGATGCTGGTCGAGGTACGGCAGCAGGCTGGCGTCGACGCCCGCGCCCAGCGCGAAGTCGACGTAGGCCTCGTCGACGACCACCACGGACTTGGCCGCCTGGTCACAGACCCGCCGCAGCTCGTCGACCGGAATCAGCGTCGAGGAGGGATTGTTCGGGTTGGCCAGGATGATCATCTTGGCGCGCTTCTTGGTCAGGTCGGGCGGCAGCTCGAATCGCCGGCCGATCTGCTGAAACGGCAGGCGCACCAGCTGGGCGCCCTGCAAGACCGCCAGGGTCTCGTACAGGCCATAGGTCGGCCAGGGGCAGGCGACGCGCTGACCCCCGTCGAGAAAGGCTCGGTAAAGAATGGTGAGACAGTCGTCCGACCCGTTTCCCGCCAGCACCTGCTCGGGCGCGACCCCGTAGCGGGCGGCGGCCGCGGCGCGCAGCTTGCCGCTGCTGGGATCGGGGTAGAGGCGCAGCGATTCGTCGCCGATCGCCGCCAGCGCCGCCATGACCTGAGGCGAGGGCCCGAACGCCCCTTCGTTGGTGTTCAGCTTGACCAGATCGGCGAGCTGCTCGCCCGGCGTGTAGCCGGGCATGTCACGCACGGTCGGCCGCAAGAGGTCAAGCGGCGATTTCCGATTCGGGGGGACGGTCTTGTCTGACATTTTGAGACAGGCGTAGGCTACCCGAGATGGCCCGGGTCCTCATCATCGACGACAACGAGACGATGCGCGAGGGGCTGGGCGCCACGGTGCGGCGCATGGGGCACGAAGCGGTGCTGGCGGCCTCGGGCGACGAGGGGCTCAAGCAGGTCGCGCCCGCCGGCGGCCGGCGCGGCGTCGACTTCGTGATCACCGATCTCAAGATGGACGGCCTGGGCGGGCTCGAGGTGGTGCGGGCCGTGATCGATCGCGATCCCGAGTGCCCGGTGATGATCGTGACCGCCTTTGGGACGGTCGAGACGGCGGTGGAGGCGATGCGCCTGGGCGCGTTCGACTTCCTTCAGAAGCCCTTCGCCCCAGAGGTGGTGCGGCTCAAGGTTGCCCGCGCCCTCGAGCTGCGGGCCGAGCGCCGCGCCCGCGAGCGGGCCGAGGCCGAGAGCGCCGCGCTGCGCGCGGACGCGGCGCTGCCGTATCGCTTCTCCGAGATCGTCGGGGAGACGCCGGCCATGCGGGCGGTGTTCCAGACCATCGAAAAGGTGGCGCCCACCGATGCCTCGGTCTACGTCCACGGCGAGTCGGGGACCGGCAAGGAGTTGGTGGCGCGCGCCATCCATGCCCGGTCGAAGCGGGCGGCCGGGCCGTTCGTCAAGGTGAACTGCGGCGCGCTCACCGAGACGCTGCTCGAATCGGAGCTGTTTGGCCACGAACGCGGCGCTTTCACCGGCGCCATCAAACGCAAGCTCGGACGATTCGAGCTGGCCGACAAGGGGACGCTGTTCCTGGACGAGATCGGCGACGTGACGCCGGCCTTGCAGATCAAGCTCCTGCGGGTGCTGCAGGAGCGCGCCTTCGAGCGGGTCGGCGGCGAGGAGACCATCAAGGTCGACGTGCGGGTGGTCTCGGCCACCCACCGGGACATCGGCGCGGAGGTCGCGGCGGGGCGGTTCCGGGAAGATCTCTTCTATCGATTGCACGTCGTTCCTTGCGAGGTGCCGCCGCTGCGCGAGCGCAAGGACGACATCCCGCGCCTGGTGACCCACTTCATCGCCAAGCTGGCGCCGCGTACCAACGCCCAGATCACCGGCATCAGCGACCTGGCGCTGGCGCGCCTCGGCGCCTACGGCTGGCCCGGCAACGTGCGCGAGCTGGAGAACGTGATCGAACAGGCGCTGGTGTTCGCGGAGGGGGTCACCATCGACGTCGTCGCGCTGCCGGCGTCGGTGCGCGGCGGCTTGCCGGAGAACGCGTTGGCGCTCCCCGGGGGCGAGATGTCGTTGCCTGAGCTTATCGAGGATCTCGAGCGGCAGTTGATCCAGCGCGCCTACGACAAGAGCGGCGGCGTCAAGACCGAGACCGCCCGCCTGCTCGGCATCAAGACCAGCGCGCTCTACTACAAGCTGGAGAAGTACGGAATCGGTACCATCGAGAGCCGGGGCGACAAGGCCGCGGCGCCGGGGCGAGAGCCGGCGGAGCCGGAAGCAACAGAAGAAGGACTGCTCGACGACGGGCCGGCGGCGAAGGGCGGTGGGGGTGGCGACCCCGAACCTTCGCGTTGAGACTCGGTCTGGGGCGCGCCGGCGGATCGCCTTTTTGACCGTCGCCGCCGCGGCCGGCGTGGTGCTCGGGTGCGCGGGCGCGGCCGGGGCTCGCCGGGGCGACGCGCCCGTGCGCCGGGTGGAGGAGGGGCGCGCCAGCTACTACGGCCGGGGTTTCGCGGGACACAAGACCGCGTCGGGCGAGCGCTTCGATCCGAACGCCATGACCGCCGCGCACCCGTCGCTGCCGTTCGGTACCCGCGTGCGCATCACCCGCCCCGGCGGGCCGTCGGTGACGGTGCGGGTCAACGATCGCTGCGGCTGTCCCGGCGGGCGGATCGTCGACCTCTCCGAGGGCGCCGCCCGCAAGCTGGGGATGCTCCGGGCGGGGGTGGTGATGGTGCGGCTGGAGATCCTGGATCGCTAGGCACAGCCGAACAGCGCCTGCATCCATCTGGGTGGTTAGCATAAGTATATACATGAGTATATATTCTGGACATGACCGAGCGGGCCAAGCTCTTCCGGAACGGCGGCAGCCAGGCCGTACGCTTGCCGAAGTCCTGCCGGTTCCGCGATGAGGAAGAGATCGTCGCCCGGCGGGTAGGAAATCGGGTGGTTCTAGAACCGTCCGATCAATGGCAGCAGGCGTTTCTCGATTGCCTGGGCGCTTGGAAGGATGACATTCCGAGGCCGCCGGCGCGATCGCTCGGAACCGGCAAGAATCCCTTCGACCGTCGATGAAATACCTGCTCGACACCGACACCGTGAGCTTCGCGCTACGCGGTCACGGGGAGGTTGGGGCAGGTATCCGCGCGCGCAAGCCCTCCGATCTTGCAGTGAGTGCCATCACCGTGGCCGAGCTTCGCTATGGGGCCGATCGCAAAGGCTCGCGAAAACTGCATGCCTTGATCGACACCTTCATGGGCGCCGTCGACGTCGTGTCGTTCGACCAGCTCGCCGCCGTCGATTTCGGCCGCATCGGAAGCATCTTGGCCGAGCGTGGAACTCCGATCGGAGAATTCGACGTCTTGATCGCCGCCCATGCGGTTGCCCTTCGATGCACGCTGGTGACCAACAACGTGCGCCATTTCTCCAAGGTGCCGGGCCTCTCCGTCGAAAACTGGGCCTGAAGCGGCTCCTCAGTGCTTGGCGGTGGCGCGCCAGGCGTTCCAGTCGCGCAGGATCTCGCGGGTTGGTCCCTTGGCGCTCTCGTGTAGCCAGCGGGCTTTGCGCGCCCCCAGCTCCTTGCGGACGATCGGTCCCGATCCCGGTGTCCCGAGGTGCACGTTGGCCGTCTCGAACCCCATCGCGTGGAGCAGCCGCGCCTCGTCGTGGCCAGACGGCAGCTCCCGAAGCTCGATGCGCGTGCAGAGGGGCGCCAGCCGCCGCACCAACCACCCGCCGATCACTCGGACCGTGGGGTCGGGGACGCGGATCGCGCGCGCGATGATCTTGCTGTAGGCCTCGGCACCGCCGGCGCGGCGCCCGCAGGCCCAGTGCCAGCCCGAGGGCGCCATGGCCTTGGCCTCGCGGGCGATCTTGCCGCCGCACCATTCGGCGATGCCGACGAAGCGTGGGCGCCCGAGGCTTCCCATGCCGGCGACGCGGCGGGTGTGGCGGACGGGGAGCGCGCGCGCGGGCATCGCCTCGGCGATGGCGGCCACCGCCGACGGATCGACGTCGACCGCGGTTGGGAGCGCATCCATCTTCTTCCAGAAGACGGTCGGCTGACGAAGCTTGCCGGTGGCCACCCGGCGCAGCCAGCCGTGCGATTCCTCGAGCACGAACGGTCGCCCGCCGGCTTCGATCCCTTCCCGATAGCCTTCGAGAATGGCCTCACAGGCCGTCCGTCGCCCGATGACGAGGTGCTCATCGCGGATGGCGATGTGCGCGCTCACCGCGAGGCGCACCAGATCCTGGGTCCAGGGCAGGGTGGTGGTCTCGTCGAAGTCGTTGATTCCCCAGATCAGGCGCCCGTCGACGTCGCGCCAGGTGCCGAAGTTCTCGAGATGCAGATCGCCAACCGCCAGGACCGGCGCGGCCCGCGCCAGATCGCCGGCGCCGGCGCGCCAGAGCTGGCACCACCGGTAGAACGTCGCGCGTAGAAAGGGGAACGGCCCCAGGCGCATGCGTCCGTGCTTCGTCTCGACGTCGGCCTGCACGAGCGGCATGAGGCCGCCCAGCCACTCTTCATAACGGCGGGTGGCCTGGTGAACGGTCTCCATCATCCGAGCAGCGGCCGGCTAGAACAGCGTGCGCCGGAAACCGTGATCGATGCGGGACTGTCGCCGCCCGCCCGCGCTGGAGACCACCTGCCCTTGGATCATCACCGTCCCGAGGTCGTCGCGCAAAACCAGCCCCTGCGTGTTCGCCCCCCCGGTTCCCTCGACCACCACCGCGAACTGGCTGCCGCGGCCGTCGTTCTCCATGACCACCGTGTTGCGGGCGCCGGGCGTGACGGCCGGCTCGTCGCAACAGACGTCGGAGATGAGCACGCCGTCGCCCGAGGCGTCGGCCGACGGATTGTCGGGGATCTCCAGACGATTTCTCGCGATCAGGGTGTTGTCGGCCGCGAAGACGAAGATCCCCGCCATCGAGAAGTAGTCGAAGCCGTCGGGGATGGCGCCCGCCACGTGGTTGTCGAGGATCAGGTTCTCCTCCGGCCGGTTGACCGGCGCCGCCGATCCGCCCGGGGCGGCGAGGTCGTCGCGCGCGATCTGGATGACGATGCCGTCCCCACCCGCGCAGAGCCCGTCGTCGGCGCAGTCGAACAGCGTCAGCCCCTCGATCCGGTTCTGCTCGATGGTCCAGCGATCGCCTGCGGTGTTGGTGATGGCCTGGACCCCGCCCAGGAAGAGGTTGTGCTCGACCCGGACGTCGCTCGCGAAGCGCGCGAAAACACCCAGGGCCAAGGGGTCGAGGTTCTCGTCCGAGATGCCGCGGCCGTCGAACAGAAAACCCTCGATATGCGTGCCGCTGGCGCCGCTGGTTCCATTGGCGCCGGGCAGATAGAACCCGGCGCGCAGCTCGCCGAACAGGATCGGACCTTCCTCGCAGCCGACGATGGCGGTCTGGTGGCCGATCAAGTCGACCCGCACGTCGAGCGTCGCGCCGCAGTAGCTGCCGGGCCCGACCTCCACGACATCGCCCGGCCGAGAGGCGTCCACGGCCGCCTGAATAGTTCGGTAGCGCTCCGGGACGTGCCGGATGGCCGCTTCCGCCCGGGATGCGCCCGCGCAGGCCACCAGCGCACAGAACAATAGGCTTCGTTTTGACATCGCGACCTCCCGCCGATTGGCCGATCCGGCCTAGATTTTCTTTCCGCTCTTGACCCGCAATATGGGTCCAGTCATCGCGAATCCCATCGCGTTTTTGTCGACCGCCCCCTCGATTTCGACCTTGGCGCCGTCCTCGGCGATCCCCTGCGTCGAACCCTCGAGGACGTAGGCCGTGCCATCGTCGGCCTCGAGCTGCCAGTGCCCGCCTTCGAGGTCATTTCTGCGTATTGTTCCACGAAACTTCGGCATGGGGGGAGTATACGTCGAGCCGCGCAGGGGAGCCCGTCCGGGTCTAGTAGTCGGGTCCCCCGGCGGCGACCTTGGTTTCCAGGGTGAGGGGAATCTCGAAGGGCGTGGGACCGTAGAGGAATCGGTACTTTGCGTAGAGGCTGGTGACGCGCTTGGCGTACTCGCGGGTCTGCGCGAAGGCGATCAGCTCGACGAACTCGTCGGTGGGGTGGCCGGCGTGCTGCGCGCACCACCGGCCCATGGCGCGCGGGCCGGCGTTGTAGGCGCCGGCGGCCAGAGGTACCTCGCCGCCGAACTTCTTGAACAGCGAGCCGATGTAGAGCGCGCCGAGCCGGATGTTCACCGCGGGATCGTAGAGCTGGTCGGGAAAGAAGGGATCGCCCGCGGTGGCCGCCACCCGGGCGCTCGTCGGCGGGATCATCTGCAGGAGGCCGCGCGCGTCGGCATAGGAGACGTCGTGCGGGTCGAATCCGGATTCCTTGCGCATGATGGCGTAGAGGTAGAGGTCGGGGTTGCCGGCCGGCGGCGCGTAGGCCTCGACCAGCGACGAATAGGCACGCGGGAAGGCCGCCTCCCAGAACGCCCGGACGCCCCCATCGGTGTGTGGATCGGCGCCCAGCTCGGTCGCGCCGTGCGCTTCGGCGAAGTGGTAGGCACGGTGAAAGTCGCTGGCGCGGCGGTACAGCCCCAGCAGCCAGGTGGAGGCCTTGTCGCCGCCGGCGCGTTTCAGGATCTCCTTTTCGCCCCGTTCGATCTCGGCCCCGGCCTCGGCGTCCATCCCCGCGCGGATCAGCTCCTCGGCGCGGGCGACCGCGGGATCGCGTTCGGGCTGCTTGGGCGCGGCGACCGTCGTCTTCTTGGCGGGGAGCGCGATCGGTTCGGGGTGTCCGGCTTCCTTGAGGCGCGCGCGGGCCAGGAGGCCGTAGAACGAAAGCGGCGCGCGGCGGACCAGCTTCTGGTAGCCCTCGAGCGCCTCCTCCTTCGATCCGGTCGTGCCGGTCTTGCCGGTCTTGCCGAGCTTGTCGCGCATGCGCGCGCGCCAGTAGGCGACCCGGTCGGTCCGCTCGTCTGAGGTGATGCCGGTGGCGGGCAGCCGCGCGTAGCGTTCCAGGCCGGCGGCGGCCTCGGCGGCGTCGCCGAGCAGGAAGTGCGCGAAGGCCAGGCACCAGGCGGCGTCGTCGGCGAAAGCGCTGCTGCCGAAATGATCCAGCGTGGCCTGCAGGGCGGGGAGGCTCTCGCGGAAGCGCCCGCGGTTGTAGTCGAGCCAGCCCGAGAGGTACTGCGCCTCGGCGGCGAACCGCGAATGGGGAAACTGCGCGATGACCTTCTGGTATCCGACGATGGCCTCGTCGTCGCGATCGGCGCGCGACAGGGCGCGGGCGCCGTGGAACGCGGCGGAGGCGGCCTTGTCGCCCGACAGCTGCGGGACGGCGGCCAGCAGCAGCTCGCCCGCCTTGGCGTAGTCGCGCCGCATGTGGAACTTGGTCATGCCGATCTGGTAATCGCGCTCGGCGGCCAGATCGGGCGGCAAGGTCGTGGGCAGCTTGCCCAGCTCGACCAGCGCTTCGTCCCAGTGGCGATCCTTGGTCAGCGACTCGGCGCGGCGCAGGCGATCGGCGGGGGAGAGCTCGGTGGGCGGGGCCGGCGGCGCCGCACCTGTGGGCGGTGGGGCTGCCGGTGCCGCGTTGGTTGGCGGGGGGGGCGCCGGGGGTCCCGCGCGCCGGAGCGCCTCGTCGGCCAGGGGGTGGGCCGGGAACTCGCGCGCGATGGCCAGGAACTGCCGCTGCGCGGCCGCCGGATCGCGCGTCGCGATCTCCTCCGCGATGCGGAAGCGCCCGAGGGCCGCGTCGCCCAGGGTCGGCGTCACCTTTTTAGAGAGGCGTCCGTAGGCCCTCGCCGCCGCCGCGCGATCGCCTTCCATCCAGAGGCAGTCGGCCACCCGGAAGGGGGCCATCTCGGCGGCCCGTCCGCCGTGCGCGCGCGCGGCGCGCTCGAAGGCCTCGCGGGCGGCGTGGGGGTCACCGTCGTAGAACTCGCTCTCGCCCAGCAGAAACTCGGCCCAGTCTTGGTTGCGCAGACCCTTGTCGAGCGCCCCGCGTAAAAGCCGAGCCGCGTCGTGGTAGGCCCCGGCCCGATAGGCGGCGAACCCCCGGCCGAGATCGGAGAGGTGCTCGGCGGGCGGCCCCGCTGCTCCCTGCGATGCCGCCGTCAGGACCAAGGCCAGCCCGACCTCCAGCATTCTTCGAAGCTACCAGCAACCGGCATCCCACGCGACCGATGACGTGGTACAAGGAGGATGCGATGGGAAGCGTAAACAAGGTCATTCTGATCGGGAACCTGGGGGCGGATCCGGAGCTGAAGTACACGCCGTCCAGTCGCCCTCTGTGCAACCTGCGGATCGCCACCACCGACGTCTACAAGGACAAGTCGGGCCAGAAGCAGGAGAAGACCGAATGGCACCGCGTCACGGTCTGGGGCGACCAAGCTGAGAATTGCAATAAGTATCTGGCGAAAGGCCGTTCGGTTTACGTCGAGGGACGACTCCAGACGCGGACCTACGACAAGGACGGACAGAAGCACTACGCCACCGATATCGTGGCCGATCGCGTCGTTTTTCTCGGGAGCGGCGGAGGCGCCGGCGCCGGGGAGGGCCGCAGCGAAGGGCGCGGAAAGTCTGGGGGATTCTCCGGTCGGGGCGACTCTGGCCCAGCCGAAGACGCGGATGCGGGGCCCAGCACCCCGGCGTCCGACGACGACATCCCTTTTTGAGTCGGGCCCCGGACGCCCGATCTTGGCCCAAATTTGGGCCCGTTTGAGGCGCCCCCGCTCAGGGTCGGTTCGCGAAATGCCGATGTTTTCGCTAGGATCTCATGCTGGTGGCTCGTCGGCTCATTGCGCTATCGGCCCTCTTGGTGCCGCTTTTGGTCCCCGCGCTGGGCGGCGGCAGCGATGCACCTAGCGTGACCCGCGCCCGCTCGAACGCGCTCGGGGGCGGTCGAGCGATCACCCCGCCGGTCTCCTCGGACGAGATCCCCACGCTGGTTTCGCCCGGCCACGGTGCGCACACCGCCTTCCATCCGGCCACTGCCCCGCGTGAGCTCTTGCTCACCTTCGACGACGGGCCGGACCTGCGCGGCACGCCGCTGATTCTCGAGGAGCTCGACCGCCGCGGGTTGAAGGCGATCTTCTTCGTCACCGGCTGGCGGCTCAAGGGCCAACGTCCCGAGGATATCGCGCGTCGGGATCTGGTCCGGAAGATTGCCGCACACGGCCACCTGGTCGCGAACCACACCATGAGCCACCACGATCTCTGCCACAACCCGAGCGAGCAGACCGCCGAGATCGACGGCAACGCCGAGCTCATCGGCCTGACGACCGGCGTGCGGCCCCTGCTGTTCCGCTCGCCCTACGGCGCTTTCTGCCAGAGCCTCGAGGCGGCGCTCGCGGTGCGCGAGCTCCCGGACATCGGCTGGAACCTCGATCCGCAGGATTGGAAGAGCGACAACGAGGACGCGGTGTTCGCCTACCTCACCGACAAGCTCGCCCACTTGAAAGGGCGCGGGATTCTGTTGCTGCACGACACCCACCTGGCGTCGGTGCACGCGCTGCCGCGGGTGCTCGACTGGCTGGCGCGCGAGAACAGGCGCGACGCGCAGGAAGGGCATCCGCCGGTGAACGTCATCGACTACGCCGCGGTGCTCCCGCACCGAACCGTCGCGCCGAGCGGGCTGCCAGAGCTGCTCGGTTCGCTCGTCGCCGACACGGCGGGCTCGGTCGGCCGCCACCTGCATTGAGGTTGGATTCCCCTTCCACGCCCGTAGCCGATCGTGTTCCTGCTTCGCGACATCGCCGCCGGTGACCTCGACGATCTCCAGCGGGCGGCCGTCCATCTCGATTCCGTGAACCTGCCGGACGATCGCGGGGCGCTGGCCGCGATCATCGAGCGCTCGCGGGCATCGTTCGCCGGCGAGCTGCCGGTCGCCGACCGCTGCTTCGTGTTCGTCGCGGCCGACGCCGACAGCGGCGAGGTGGTGGGAACCTCGATGATCTTTGCCCAGCACGGCAGCCGGCGGGCGCCCCACGTCTTCTTCGACGTTCGGGAAGAGGAGCGCTACAGCGAGACGCTGGACCGCCACTTCGCGCACCGGGTGCTCCGAATCGGCTACAACTACAAGGGCCTCACGGAGGTCGGTGGCCTGGTGTTGCGGCCGGAGTTTCGCCGCCACCCGGAGCGACTGGGCCGCCAGCTGGCGTTCGTGCGCTTTCTCTATCTGGCGCGCCACCGGAACCAGTTCCGCGACGAGGTGCTCTCGGAGCTGATGCCGCCGCTCGAGCCCGACGGGACCAGCCTGCTCTGGGAGTCGCTGGGGCGGAAGTTCACCGGCCTCACCTATCAGGAGGCCGATCGCCTTTCGCAAGTGAACAAGGAGTTCATCCGCACGCTGTTCCCGCAGGATCCGATCTACGTCACGCTTCTGCCCCCACACGTCCAGGCGTTGATCGGCCAGGTCGGGCCCGACACCAAAGGGGTCGAGAAGCTGCTCCTCGAGGTGGGATTTTCGTTCGCGCACCGGATCGATCCCTTTGACGGTGGCCCGCATTTTCAGGCCAAGACCGACGACATCGCGGTGGTGCGCGCGACCCGCGTCGCCCGGGTGGCGGCTGCGGCGTCGCACCGGTCGGCGGAATCGAAGCGCGTCGGCGCGTCCTCCGGGAGGTCGCCCGGGAGGCTCCTCATCGCGCGCGAGCGGACGACCGCCCCGCGGTTCGTGGCCGTGCAGGTGATCGCGCCGCCGCCCGGGGCCGCCGACCAGGGCCCAGACGAGGTCGTGGCGCTTCCGGACCAGGTCCGCCGGATGCTCGACGTCACGACGGGCGACGAGGTCGCCGTCCTCCCCTGGGGGTGAGCCCGCGCACGAACCGCACGTCGGTGGGCGTCGCTCGCGATCCCATCGCCGGAGGTCCGGAACCCTGTTAGGGTTCGCTGACAGATGCCCTCTACGATCTTCATCGTCGACGACGAAAAAAACATCCGGCGCACGGTGCGGATGGTGCTCGAAGGGGAGGGGTTCACGGTCGAGGAGGCGTCCAGCGGGGAAGAAGCGCTGGCGCGGCTGCCGGAGGTGGCCGCCGACGTGCTCTTGCTGGACGTGCAGCTGCCCGGCATCTCGGGCCTCGACACGATCGAACGGATCAGCAAGCTCAAGAACCAGGAAGCCCAGCCGACCATCATCATGATCTCGGGGCACGCGACGCTGGCCGACGCCGTGCGCGCGACCAAGGCGGGCGCCTACGACCTGATCGAAAAGCCGCTCGACCGCGAGCGCCTCATGGTGGCCCTGCGCAACGCGCTCGAGCGTCGCGCCATGGCGCGCGAGGTGGAGGGGCTCCGTGCGATGGCCGAGGAGCGCTTCGAGATGGTCGGCCGGAGCGCGGCGATCACGGCGCTCTTCGCCCAGATCGCCAAGGTGGCGCCCACGCGGACGCGCGTGCTCATCACCGGCGAGTCGGGCACCGGCAAGGAGCTGATCGCGCGCGCGCTTCACCGCGCCAGCGCGCTGGCCGACAAGCCGTTCGTCAAGGTCAACTGCGCGGCCATCCCCAAGGAGCTGATCGAGTCGGAGCTTTTCGGGCACGAGCGGGGCGCCTTCACCGGCGCGACGGCCCGAAAACGCGGCCTCTTCGAGATCGCCGACGGCGGGACGATCTTTCTCGACGAGGTGGGCGACATGGTTTCGTCCGCGCAGGCCAAAGTGCTGCGCGTCCTGCAGTCGGGCGAGTTCTCGCGGGTGGGGGGCGAGCAGGCGCTCAAGGTCGACGTGAGGGTGATCGCCGCGACCAATCGGGATCTGCAGGCCGCGGTCGCCTCGGGCGAGTTCCGGGAGGACCTTTATTTTCGTCTCAACGTCGTCCCCTTGCGGGCCCCCCCGCTGCGCGATCGCGCGGACGACGTGCCGATGCTGTCGGCGGCGTTCGTCGAGCTCGCGTGCCGCGAAAACGGCATGAAGGTCAAGGTCATCTCCGAGGAAGCGGTCGCGATGCTGTCGGCGTACCCCTGGCCGGGCAACGTGCGCGAGCTCCGCAACGTCATCGAGCGGCTGGTGATCCTCTCGGAGGAGAGCATCGGCGTCGGCGACCTGCCCGAGGAGATCGTGGCGGAGGTGGCGCGCAAGCGGCGCGAATCGACCGACGCGCCGACCACGCTGCCGCGGGTCGAGCTGACGGCGGAGGCGCGGGCGTTGCCGCTGCGCGAGTTCCGCGACCACATGGAGCGCGAGTACATCCGGATCAAGCTGGACGAAAACGGGTGGAACATCTCGCGCACGGCCACGCTGCTCGGGATCGAGCGCACCAACCTGCACAAGAAGATGCGCGCGCTGGGCCTCTCGCGCGACAGCCAGGGCCAACCGGCGTGAACCGCGGCAGGCTCGGGCGCGACGGCCTGGACCGACGGGCGTGAAGCGCGGCGCGATCGGCGTGGCGGGCGCGCTGGGCTTCTCGGCGGTGGCGCTGGGGGCCTTCGGCGCGCACGGGCTGCGCGGGCGCTTGTCGCCGTCGCTGCTGGAGATCTACCGGACCGGTGCCCTTTACCACCTGATTCACGCGGTCGCCGCGCTGGCGGTGGCGCTGGGTGGGGAGCGCCTCCGGCGGGGACGCTTGATCCTCGGGCTCTTTGCGACGGGCGTGGTGGTGTTCTCCGGGAGCCTCTACGCGCTCGCGCTGACGGGCGTATCCACGCTCGGCGCCGTGACGCCGGTCGGCGGGCTCTTGCTGCTGGCGGCCTGGGCACTGGTCGCGGCCGAAGCCCTGCCGCCCCGCGGGTCGCCGTCCGGGCCGCCCTCTACTTGAAGGCGGCCCAGAGCGCCGCCGCGGTCGCGATGAGCATGCTGGTGAGCAGGCCGACGCCGGTCAGCAGCTTGCGCTGATCGTAGTGCGCCTGGGTCTGCTCGATCGCCGCGATCTGCGCGCTCCGGTCGGCGATGGTTTCGTTGAGACGATCGATGTTCTGATAGGCCGACAGCAGGACGCTGTGCGGCGGCCGCAGCTCGTTGGTGGCCCGGCCGAGCTGATCGGTCAGATCCGCCGCCTCGCGCTCGGCGTCGGCCCGATCGCGTTGCCGCCCGGCGATGCTGGCGGCCATGGACGAAGCGGCGTCCCGGCGGGAGGCCACCACCTGATCCAGCTTGGCTTTGGCCACCGCGGCCGTGGCGCGCGATGCCGCCGAGCTGTCCCGCAGATCGGCCAGCTGGCGGTCGAGGCGTTCGATCTGCTCTTCCAGCGCGCGCTGCTCGTCGGCCAGCCCCACCGCCTCGTGGGCGAGCTGCGTGGCGCGCGCTTCTCCCCCCGCGTCGTTGTTGGTCTTCTCTCGCGCGATGCGGCTTCGCTCGTCCTTCAATCGGGAGAGCCGTACCCCGGCCGAATTTCGATCGGCCGCGGTGGCGCGCAGGATCTCGTCGGCGTCGCGGCTGGCGCGGTCGCTGGCCGTCCACTCGGCCTCGGCCGCCGCCTCTTGCGCGCCCAGGCGGGCCGCCTCGGCCTGCTGCAGCGTGCCCGACGCCGCCATGTCGGCCGCGGCCGACTCGCGGCGCGCGTGTGCCCGCCCGATGGCCTCCAGCAGACCGGTCAGGTCGGCGTGCTGCACCCCCTCCCGCAGCACCACCAGCGCCAGCTCGTTGAGGGCCCCCGAAAGCAGCGCTTCGGCGCCCTGGCGCTCCTCGGAGAGCCGCCGCCGTCGCGCGCCGGCGTCCAGTTTGTCGCGCAGGAAGACGTAGATGTACCCGACGGAACCGACGGCCCAGCGGAGCCGCGACCGGGAGGCGGGCCGCCCGCCGGGGTTCGTCGGGGAACGGCCGTTGCGCTCCACGCCGCCCGTCAGGGCCATGGTCGCGCGCCCGGTACCGCCGGCCCCGCGGGGCGTCGCGACCAGCGTGCGCGAGAACGCCGCGGTGGCGTAGGCGCGATCGAGCCCGCGTGGCCCGACCGACCCCACGGCCGACAGCCCCGCGGTGGTGGCGAACCTGTGGCCGCACTGGGCGCAGAAGCTCAGGTGATCGGCATTCTGGTGTGCGCAATGGCGGCAGGGACGCATCGCGGTGGTCAGTTTACTTTATCCGTGATACCGATTTGGATATGAACGCCGCTGCGAAGACCAGCTGCCAGCTCATCGAAAAGACCCTGCGCAAGAGCCCCGCGTTCAAGAAGGTGGACGAGGGCCTCTACGTCGTCAAACAGGGGTCGTCGATCGTGATGATCAACGTCATCGCCTGGAACCCCGACCGGGCGGTCGTCCGCTGCGTGGCCCAGCTGGTAAAGGGGGTCCAGATGGAGGTGCCGCTGGCGCTGCAGCTCCTCGAGATGAACGCGCTCCTCCGGTTTGGCGCCTTCGCCTACGTTCCCGCCGGCGACGTGATCATTTTTTCGCACACGCTCCTGGGCGGCGCGACGCTGGACGAGGAGGAGCTGAACACCACCATTCGCGACGTCGCCATCATCGCCGACGAATACGACGATCGGATCGCGGCCCGCTACGGCGGCCAGACCATGCAGGAGCTGCTGGAAGAGAGCGTGGTCGAGCACTTCCGCTCGGCGCACGGCCGGGATCACTTCAAAGCCTAGGCGACGCGCGTCGTGACCGGCGCGAAGAACAACATCCTGGAGGCGGTCGGCGGCACGCCGATCGTCAAGCTGCAGAAGCTGGCGCGCCACGTGGCCGCCGACATCTATGTCAAGTGCGAGTACCTGAACCCGGGCGGGTCCATGAAGGATCGGGTGGCGGGGAATATCGTCGCCGACGCCGAGCGTCGCGGCTTGCTGGGACCGGGCGGCACCATCGTCGAGGCGACCAGCGGCAACACCGGCATGGGGCTGGCCCTGGTGGCGGCGCTGCGCGGGTATTCCTGCGTCTTCGTCATGCCCGACAAGATGTCGCCCGAAAAGGTCGCCGGCCTGCGGGCGTTCGGGGCGCGGGTGGTGATCTGTCCGACCGCCGTCGAGCCCGAGGACCCGCGCAGCTACTACCAGACCGCCAAGCGGATCGTCGCCGAGACGCCGGGCGCCTACTACGCGAACCAGTACCACAACCCGGCCAACCCCGAGGCGCACTACACCTCGACGGCGCCGGAGATCTGGGCGCAGACGGCGGGTGAGGTCGACGTCTTCGTGGCCGGCATGGGGACCGGCGGGACGATCTCGGGGTGCGGGCGCTTCTTCAAGGAGAAGAAGCCCGGTTTTCGTCTGGTCGGCGTCGATCCGATCGGGTCGCTCTACTACGAGTACGTCAAGACCGGGCGAATGACCCGGCCGTTCGCCTACTACGTCGAGGGGATCGGGGAGGATTTCCTGCCCAGCACCATGAACCTCAAGATCGTCGACGAGATCGTGCGCGTCGACGACAAGGAATGCTTCCTGATGACCCGCGAGCTGGTCCGCCAGGAGGGGCTCTTCGTGGGCGGCAGCTCGGGCGCCGCGGTGGCGGGCGCCATCAAGTACGCCGAGGCCTCGAAGCGCAAGGAGAACATCCTGGTGCTGCTGCCCGACGGCGCGCAGAAGTACCTCTCCAAGATCTTCGACGACAAGTGGATGCGTGAAAACGGCTTCCTCGACGAGGTCGATCCGCTGGGCACGGTGGCGGAGCTATTGAGCCGCAAGAAGCAACGCCCGCTGGTGACGGCCAAGAAGGGCGAGTCGGTCCGCGACGTCATCGCCACCATGCGCGACACCAGCGTCTCGCAGATGCCGGTCCTGGACGGCGAGGGGGGGCGCCTGTGCGGCATCGTCGCCGAGGTCGATCTGCTCGACTTCCTGGTCAAGGGGGAGGCCGGGCTCGACTCGCCGATCGATCTGCTGGTCGAATCGGACTACGCGATGGTGACGCCGGCGACGCGGGTGCACCTGCTGCGCAACATCTTCAGCGACGCCCAGATCGTGGTGGTCGAGACCGGCGACGCGATCGTGGGGGTCATCACCAAGATCGACCTCATCGAGTTTCTGGCCGAGCGCAAGACGTGAAGGCCCGCGCGAAGGGGACGGCCCCGCGCATCGAAACGCAGGCGGTCCACGCGGGCCAGGCGCCGGAGCCGATCACCGGGGCGGTCATGACTCCGGTCTTTTTGACCTCGACCTACGCCCAGAAGGGCCCGGGCGTGCACACCGGCTTCGAATACTCGCGCACCCAGAACCCGACCCGCTTCGCGCTGGAGGCCAACCTGGCGGCGCTGGAAGGCGGCGCCGGCGCCTGGGGCCTCGCGTTCAACGCGGGCGTGGCCGCTTCGACCGCGGTGCTGGCGGCTCTTCTGGAAGCCGGCGATCACGTGGTCGCCGGCGACGATCTCTACGGCGGCTCCTATCGGCTATTCGACAAGATCTTTCGCCGGCTGGGCGTCAGCTTCAGCTACGTCGACGCGCGCGATGCCGCCGCCGTGGCCGCCGCCATCGGGCCACGCACGCGCCTGTGCTGGGTGGAGACCCCAACCAATCCTCTGTTGCGCCTGGTCGACATCCGCGCGGTGGCCCGGGCCTGCGGTGCGCGCGGCGTTCGGCTGTGCGTCGATAACACCTTCATGACCCCGTTCTTCCAGCGCCCGCTCGACCTGGGCGCTGATCTGGTCGTTCACTCGACGACCAAATACCTGAACGGCCACTCCGACGTGGTGGGGGGCGCGGTGATCGGCCGTGACGGCGATCTGCGCGCGCGGGTGGCCTTCGTCCAAAATTCGATGGGCGGCAGCCAGTCGGCCTTCGACAGCTTCTTGGTCTTGCGTGGCACCAAGACGTTGGCCGTGCGCATGGAACGCCATCAGCAGAACGCTCTGGCGGTCGCGCGCTGGCTGGAATCACGCCCCGAGGTGGAGCGGGTCCTATATCCCGGGCTCCGCTCGCATCCGCAGCACGCGCTGGCGCGGCGTCAGATGTCGGGCTTCGGCGGGATGGTCGGCTTCGTGCTCCGGGGCAAGACCGGCGGCTCGCGCGGCGCGCTCGCGCGGGCCCGCACGTTCTTGCGCCGCCTGCGGGTCTTCACCTGCGCCGAGTCGCTGGGCGGCGTCGAGTCGCTGGCGGAGCACCCCGCGATCATGACCCACGCCTCGATCCCGGCCGAGCGCCGGCGCGCGCTCGGCATCGGCGACGGCCTGGTCCGCCTCTCGGTCGGAATCGAGCACGTCGACGACCTGATCGCCGATCTCGAAGCGGCCCTGGGGTAGCCAATAGCCGGCTAGGGGCCGGTCTGCCCGCCATGCCCGTTCGAGCAGCCGGAGGAGACCGCGAGGCCGGCCGGATAGTTGCGGTTGGTGATGAAGTTCTGGCAGGCGATGCCGTGCAGCGTGATCCCCGCCGCGTTTCCGGTGTCGAGCGTCCAACCGTCGTTCTTGTCCTGCGCAATCGGCGTGTCGAAGTAGCTGACCGACAATTGCATGGGGTCGTTGGGCGGCGTGCTGAGTTGGAGATGGCAGGCCGCCGTGGCGATCATGCCGACGACCGACATCAGATCGTCGTTGAGGCCGCTGCCCCCCGGGAAGTAGTAGTAGGGCGCTCCGTTCGTGCCCTGCCCGGTGGCCAGCTCGTGCAGACAGTCGTTGGCGTTCGATTGAGTGCCGAGGTCGACGATGACGGTTTGGACGTTGAGACCGTGGAGCGTGCCGACCTCATTCTCGGCGTCCGGGCAATCGCCCTTGGCGTCGCCGCAGCTTCCGTTCGGTTCACCATTTCCGCTCGGCTCGCCGTCGGTCAGGAGCAGCACGTATCGGCCGTAGTTCTGCGGGTCGTTCTGGTAGTAGGCGACGCAGCTCCTCAGCGCAGCCTCGGTCGGGCGAGAGCTCGCGGTGAGGCAGCTCAGGCCGCCCGGGCCCGCCACGTTGCAGGTATAGGCGGCCTGTTCAAAACCGGTGTAGCTCGCCGGCGTCTGGGGCGGCGGCGTCAGGGCACCCACGCAGCAGGTGTCCGGGCAGGCCGCGAGCTCATCGGGAAAATCGACGAAGCCGAAGCGGATGACGTTCTGATAGCTCTGCACCTCGGGAATCAGCGCCGCGAGCGCGGTCGACAACTCTGCGGTCATCGTCGACGAGCGATCGAGGGCCACGATCACCTCGGGTGACAGCGTCTTGAACTGCAGAATCTGCAGCTGCCCGCTGGAGCAATGTCCGTCGCCGGCCGACCCGTCGTTGATGCCCGACAGGCCGCCGTCGATTTGGTCCTCGAGCACGATGGTCTGGGCGCAGCTCGAGACCGAGGCGGCGGCCAGCAGGAACGCGACCGTGCCCCGGGGCGATAGCCGAAGTGTCACGGCCCCCTCTACTGGGCGCGCGCGCGTCCGTCGACGGAACGCGCCCCGTCGCCGACCAGCGCGGCCGCCTCGCTGCGGAATCGCCCATTCGGGTAGGCGCGGAGGTAGGCCCGCGCGGCGTCGTTTCCGGCCGCATCGCCCAGCCGGACCAGACAGGCCGCGCGGTGGAAGCTGGCCAGCTCGACGATGTCCCGGGGCCGCGAGGCGCCGAGCACGATCTGGTAGGCCCCGACCGCCCGCCGGCAGTCGCCCCGCGCGCGATAGAGATCGCCCGCCAGGCGCGCGATCTCGGCCCGGCGCTCGCTGTCCGGACGCCGCCTCAGGAAGTCGTTCGCCTCGCCCAGGGCCTCGTCCGAGGCCCCGGTCCGCGCGAGCGTCTCGATGATCGACACGTCTGCCTCGACGCGCAGCATCCCCTCCGGATAGTCGGCGCGGTAGCGCCGCCAGGCAGTGACGGCGCTGCCGGGCTGCCCCATGCGCTCATTGAGGACCTTCCCCACCTCGTACGCCGCGTTTTCGGCTCCCGGCCCGGTCTTGAGCGCCAGGGCGCGGTAGATCTGGAGCGCCCGCGGGGCGTCCCCGGCGGAAAGCGCCGATCGGGCCGCGCTCGACGATTCATCGTTGGCCGTCGCGGGGCCGGCGGAGGCGGGCGACGCCCGTCCGGCGATCGGGGTTCCCTCACCGGGCGTCGCGAGCGCCAACGCGCGCGCAGCGGGCCGGGCGGGGTTCCGGTGGTCGTGGAGTCGGACGTGGGGATGACCGTGCGCGGGCACCGAGACGACCGGTGGGACGGGCAGTGGTGGCGCAAGCGCTGCCGGCGGGGGCGCGGCGCTCGTCTCGACAGAGACGTCGGCGCTGCGCCAAGCCTGGCCGGGCGTCAAGCGCGCCAGCCGTTGCTGACTGGCGCTCCGCCGGACCTCCACGATCCCCTCGTCGACGTCGACGTGCACGGCAGGGCCATCGACGTCGACGCCGAACCGGGTGCCCACGACCACCACGCTGTAGTCGTCGGCGCGCACGATGAACGGATGTCCGAGCGGCCGGTGTGGAACGCTGAACCTGACCTCGCCCTTGTCCACCCGCGGCGCGCCGTCCTCGATGCGCATGACGCTCGAGGAGCCCAGCTGCGCCTCGACCCCGCCCTCCAGGGTCACCCGCCGCGTCCCGAGGGTCCCTGAGAGGGAAGCGGGTGTGGGGGCAGCAGGCGAGACCAAGGCGTAGGTCGCGACGGCGCGGGGCCACAGCCAGCCGACGATCAGCGTGAGCGCGGCGGTGGTGGCGACGCCTCCGGCGAACCAGGACCAGCTCCGCGTGCGGGGCGCCTTCACCGGCTCCGCCACCGCGGCCCAGCCGCGGCGAAGGGTCACGTCGTCGGGACCGCGCAGGGCCGCATCGTCCAGCGCGCGACGCAGGAACTCGTCGGCCGGATCGGTCCCCTCGGGCCAGCCTCGCCCGTTCAACGAATCCTCCTGCGGGCCATCGCCGTCAGCTCCGCGCGCGCGTAATGCAGGCGCGACCAGGCCGTGTTTTCGGGACAGCCCGCGATCTTGGCGACCTCCTCGATCGGCACGCCCTCGATCTCGAAGAGCACCAACACCAGTCTCTTTTTGGGCGACAGCTTCGAGACCAGCTCGTCGAGGAGCTGGAGGCGCTCGCTTCGTTCCGAGGGATCGGGCGCGGGCGGCGGCGGCGGCTCGCGAACCAGCAAGGTCGAGAGCAAGCCGCGAACCCGCCGACGGCGGGCGGTGCGGGACGAGTGCCGCGCGGCAATCCGATAGATCCAGGTCGACAGGCGCGCCTCGCCACGGAATCGGGCGAGGCTCCGGTAGACCGCCACGAAGACTTCCTGGCAGGCATCCTCGCGATCTTCGATCGGGACGCCGAACGCGGCGAGGAAACGATAGACGACCGGCGCGAAACGATCATAGAGCGCGCGCCAGGCGTGGCTGTCGCCGCGCCGGCAACGAGCGACGATTTCCATATCGGCGATCGGGCTGGCGGCGATCGGGACCGCGCGCAGGAGGGCAGGTGTGTTCACGGGACCTTCTGGCATGATTAGTGACCGACCCGGTTTCGCTTCATCAGGGAAACCAGAGGCCCAATTCTAGTCCAAGGTCGACAAAGAAGCGGGGTGAACTCCAAAATGGGCTTTGGTTCGGCGCAGTTAGGACGTGAGAGGGGACTTCCGTGCCGGCGTCGCTCAGGACCCGCAAATAGATGTCGGGCCCGAAAACCACCGCCCAGCCCAGGGCGGCGTCGATCCCGGGGCTGGCGAAGAGGCGGGTCGGGGATCCCGACATATCCGTGACGGCCGCCGAGATCACGTCGAGGTCCAGGGCAATTCCAGGCTCGAGTTGCCCGGGGCCCAAGGGAACGGCCAGGTAGGCCCCCATTCGGAGCGGAAACTGGCGCACCGTCGCGCGGTCGGTCGCCGTCGCCGAGGCAGACCATTGGTACGTGACGCTGTCCCCGGTTCCGGCCGACATTCGGAGTCCGATGCGGTGCTCCCAGATCGGAAGAGCGTCGTGTAGGGAAAGAGTGTAGATCTCGGTG
>OCTA010000405.1_pt1 | contig 39682 bp, 24 predicted proteins | sample 1538991 | NCBI WGS metagenome assembly OCTA01 (sample SAMEA3539302, study PRJEB22396) | soil metagenome | biome: tundra; feature: field; material: soil | place: USA | collected 2010-05 | depth 0.15 m | reverse complement strand
CGCGGCGGATTTGGTCGTCCCACTTTTTCATGTTCTCCGAATCGCTGCCCATCAAGCGGCTTTCGTCCATGACCAACATGCCGAGCCGGTCGCAGACATCGAGCAATTCCGGCGTGGGCGGATTGTGCGAGGTGCGGATGGCGTTGCAGCCGAATTCCTTCAATTGTTTCACGCGGAATTCCTGCAATGCATCCGGAATGGCCGCGCCGACACCGGGGTGGTCCTGGTGATTGCATGTGCCGTAAATTTCGTAGTGCTTGCCATTCAGCAAAAAACCGTTGGTTGGATCAAAGCTGACCGTGCGGATGCCGAAGGCGGTTTCTTTTTGATCAACGATCTTTCCCGCGACGGAAACTGTGGTGAAGAGCTTGTAGAGTTTTGGCAATTCCGGCGACCAGAGAACCGGCGAGGAAAGCTTTGATTCCAATTTCACGGCGCCTTGTGATTTGTGCTGTAATTTTTCCGACCCGGAAATTTGCTTCAGCAATTTGCCGTCCGGTGAAGTTATTTCGCATTTCACCGTCGCCTTCGCGGCGTTGGTGAGCGTGTTGAGGAGATTGGCTTCGACATGGATTTCCGCCTTGTCTGATGGCACATTGTTCTTGAACGAAGAATAGACACAAATCCCGTCCGGCGCGATGGCCACCGGCGCGGTCTTGTCCAGCCACACGTGGCGGTAGATGCCCGCACCTTCATAAAACCAGCCCTCGACTTTCGTGGCGTCCACCAGCACAGCGATGGTGTTCTTGCCGCCGAAATGCAGCACGTCCGTAATGTCCTCGCGGAACGGATAATAACCGCCTTCGTGATGCCGCACGCACCAGCCGTTGACCCACACCGTCGCGTCATGCATCACGCCGTCGAACGTCAGCCAGATGTGTTTGCCGGCGTCTTCTTTTGGCAATTCAAACGTGCGGCGATACCAGGCGATGCTGTTCTACGCCGAGCGTGTGAAAACCGTGACTGCCGTCAGCGGCCCAGTCAAACGGCAGTTCCACCGCCCAATCGTGCGGCAGATTGACGGTGCGCCAAAAAGAATCGGAAAACTTTTCCGACGCCGGCCCGGAACCGGTGCCGGAATTTTCCAGATGCAGCGCGTCCGGCCAGTCGTCGCCGAGATGGAATTTCCAGCCCGCGTCGAGCGAGAGATGTTCGCGCGGCGAATCGGCGGCCAAAAGCTGCGTGACAAACAGTGCGGCGCATGCGCCGGTAAAAAGAGAGCGAACCAGTGATACAATTTTTATCTTCATTTTTGCGGATTCAATTCGATGACACAACCGCCGCTGGGCCGCAAAGATAGTTTCACCTGATCCTTGCGAGTGACGACCTTTTCCTCGCGCTGCCAGGCATCGGTGCGATCCGGCGCGTCGCCGAGTTGAATCATCTGATAATTGCCGCGTCCGAGAAAATCCAGCGGGAAGTCCAGCGTCGTGGCTTCGCCACCGTTGATGACGCCGATGAACCAGGTCTTTCCCTTACGCCGGGCGAAGGCGGCGCATTTGCCGATGTCGCTGCCGGGCAGAACGATTGTTTCATCCCATGCCGAAGGAATCGCCTTGAGCACGTCCAGCGCCGGATTGTTCAGGTAATTCGTCGGATGATCCGCATAGCACAGGAACGGCGAGGTGAACACCATGGCTTGAGAGAGTTCGCGCGCCCAAGTGTAGCCGCGCAATTCCCTGGGGTTGAAAACCGTGGGCGTGTAATCCGCCGGCCCGATCACGAACCGCGTGAACGGCAGGATGGTGTCGTGCTGCGGCGGCAGCGTGCGGCGGTAGCGCAGAATGTGATACTCGTGGCCACGGATGGATTCGCGGGTGAGTTCGTTGGGCCAGGTCCGTTCGCGGCCAATCGGCTTGTTCGCGCCGTGAAAATCAATCATCAAATGTCGGGCCGCGGCGGCGCGCAGCGTTTCGTCATACCAATTGACCCATTGCACGTTGGCCTGCGGCTCGAAATCAATTTTCACCCCGACCGCGCCCGCGACGACCGCGTGGTCGAAAAGGTTGGTGCGCCGCGCGGCATTGGGAACTTCGTTGCTGTTGACCCAGAGCCAGATTTTCACGCCTTGCGTTTTGGCGTAATCGCAAACCTCCCGCAGACAGGTCCAGTTGTCCTTGCCGGTGTCCCTCCAATTTCTCCAGCCTTCGTCAATGAGGTAATACTCGAAGCCGAGTTCTTTCGTCCAATCCACCCATTGATGTTGCTCGGAGTAAACCGGGTCGCCGCTCGACCACCATTGCCACGAGGAGCGACCGGGCTGAATCCACGCGGCTTTGGCCAGTTCCGGCGGCGCAGCCGGACAGAGATTGCGGATGAGGTCGCTGTTCACGAGCGTATTGAGATCGCGGGCCAGCAGGTTGACGCGCCACGGCTGGACCACGGCGTCGTCCGTCGTCCAACCATTCGGGCTGGCATGAAAATACGCACGCAACGAATGGTCGGCGAAAACCTGCACGCCGAGATCGCTGTAATTCAAAAGATTCGCCTCCGTCACGAGCGCGTAGCCGCCGCCGGGCAGCGTGAAGGTGATGGGCAACGGGATTCTTCTGCCTGCGGAAAAATCCTCCAGCGGGCTGCTCTGGAAAAATCCTTCGTAACCCACGAAATCCGTCTGGAACCACGCCAGCGGATTGCCGGACATTTTCCATTCCGTCGCTTCGCCGTTGATTTTCCGGCCCGGCTTTGCCGGCAGCCGCGAGCGCAACGCCACGCCGTCGTTGTAGGCGCGCACGTCCAGTTCGTATGTTTCACCTCCGGCGCTGCGCACTGACAGCGTCGTTTCGCGGCAATCATTGTCCGCCTGCGAGTGGCCGCCAAACATGGAATACTTCTCGCGAATCCTGCGTGAAGAAGACTTCTTAAGCATGACATCCGCGCCAAGGTCAACCCCGTCCGCGACAATGCCGAAGCGTGACTTGTCCACCACTTTGCGGCCATCCAAAAACATGGAGTAGCTCAACCCGCCTGCGTCCGTTACCGCGATGACTGCTTTGCCATCCGGCGAAGCGAGGCGTTTTTCGGCAGCGTTTGAGCCCGATGCCGAAAGCACCAAGCACAACAGCGCAAAAGACAGGAGCGCTGGAATTGTTTTCATGTCAGAGTGGTTCGCATAATTATTTCAGTTGAAGTTCGTAGATATTGATGCTGAACCGTGGGAGTGTGACCGCACTCGGAAGAGAATCAACGGGTGAACTGGTGATGGTGGGATTTTGGCCATCGCTTTCAGCGGACGCAAGCCGCCACAGCGTGCCTTTGCCCGACAAGTCGGCCCCGGCAATGTTGAGCTTGAGCGGTTGCTCCATTTCGGTCGGATTCAAGACGGCCACCGTGAGCGCGCGATGGTCTTCGGTCCACGCAGCGACCACATCGAGCGGGAAGGTGTCGCTGCCGGCGTTCACGATGGGTTGTTCGCCGCCGGGCGGATCGGTGGGTTTGGGCTGCGGTGAATTGCCGAAAACCTCGACCGGAATCGTGCCGAAGTAGTCGCGATAGATTTTGAAAACGAGGCCGTTGGCATTGAGCGTTTTATTGGTGGAAAGAAGCGACGTGGCAAACGTGTATGCCGCCATTTGGAAAATGTCCGAGTGCCGGAACATCTCATGGAAAACCCAGGCGTAGGCCGGATAAACCGGATACGCTTCGGTGCCGCCGCGGCTGCTGTAGGCCCATTCGTCAATGTTCAGCGGTTTGGGATGCGCGACGAGCGCCGGGATCAACTTCTCGTATTCCTTGTATTCCTCATATTTGGTGCGGATGTGATTCGCGGGTCGGCGCATCCAGTCGGTGACTGGTTCGTTCGGATCGTTGGGCACCTGCTTGCCCTCGGCGAAACTGAAGTGCGTGCGACCGTAGTTGTAGAAGTGATCGCTCATCAACTCGAAGTTGTTGAAGCAATTTGAGAACAACATACCGCTCCAATCGCCGGGCGACAGGTAAGGCGGAACGAGATTCGTGCCCAGGCTCAACGATTCCTTGGATCCGGTCATCGTGTCCGGCATGGCACCGCTGGCGATCAGGATGATCGTGGGATCAATCTTCCGCATGGCCGTGGCAAACTGGTTGTGCTTATACGCAAACTGGTTGGGCTTCATCGCGCCATACTGATAAGTGATGCCCCACATTTCATTGCCGATGCCCCAGAACTTGACGCGATAAGGTTCCGGATGGCCGTTGGCCGCGCGCTCTTTGCCCATCGGCGTGCTAACATCGCTGTTGCAGTATTCGACATATTCAGCGGCGGACCAGTCATCGCCGGTGCCGGCATTGACGGTGATATATGGCTCGACGCCGAGGAGTTTGCACAGCGTCATGAACTCGTCGGTGCCGATGTCGTTGGGTTGAAGTGCGCGCCAAACCGGGTCATAGATGGGCGGACGTTTGTCCATTTCGCCGATCGCATAACGCCATTCATGGGCGGAAACAAAGTTGCCGCCGGGGAAACGATAAACGCCGGAGCGAAGGCTCTTGAGCGCGGCGATGGCATCGGGTTTGAAACCTTCGAGATTATCGGCGGGCATGAGCGAAACCGCGCCGACGTGGAACGCACCGGTGCCCGTGCCGACGATTTCAAATTGGGCCGCGCCGGAATGTTCGGCTTTGAATGAGAACATGACTTTCTTGTAGTCCGCGCTCAAGTCGCCGAGTGAAACCGTCTGGCTCACCGCGTCAGCGTTGGTGCCCCAAACGATGTTGATGGCAACTTTTGCGCCGGGATCGCCGGCCAACTGGATGCGACCGTTGTAGGTGACGCCTTGGGTGAAGTTGACGCCGGTCTGCCGAATGCCGCGCGGCTCGGAGCCGGCGAGTTTGATCAACGGTGTATGGTCGCCAACGAAAGGATTGCTGGTGTCCATCACCACGGAACCAGCCGGGCCGATCGGATTCCACCGGCCCGGCCCGACGTTGCGGCGGCGGCCCGGCCCGAAACCACCGAACCCGCGCTGGCCGACGTTGGGGTCTTCGGCGGGTTTGGGCTGGACCGCATAATAAAATTTCCGGTCATCGAGCAGCTCGCACCAGAGGCTGCTATAAACGAGACTGCCGCCATGCTCGAGGAACTGGCCGTAAACATAGGGCGAAATTGGCGGCCCGGTCTTCGTGACATCAATGGCGGCCGTGACGGGCTGGCCGGGGACGCTGGTTTGAGCCGAGGCGGTCAGCGCGGCCAGAAGAAGGAAAACGGACCCTATTTTTTGCATAATTGATTTTTGCATGTTGTGTTGTTCTTGATTGTTATGCTTCCTGCCATGAATCATACACTTTCGTTACGGATCTAAAAACAGTTTTGAACTTGCCGCTTGTGTCAAAACAGGATGAATAACTTGCGCCCACGCATCGGCCATCCGTTACCGCCGGTTTGGCGGATGCACCGTCAAAAAAGCCGGACGCAAAGTTGGCCGTCAAGCGCGAAACGATTTCAGTTTTCACAAAGCCGTCGCCGTCGAAGAAGTTCCAGAACCCGCACTCCTTCTGAAAGCCAGTTCGTCGGCCATTTGGATGGTGAGTTTCTTGTTCAACTGGTAGGCGATCAGCAGCACCGTGCAGACGCCAAACAGGATGGCGACCACGATGCCGCTGCACACGCGATAACCTTGCACGGCTTGCGCGGCATCCGGCAGCTTCGTGTCATAATTGAACAAGCCGGCCATGATCCACAGGAAGGAAGCGGAGCCGAGGGCCAAGCCGGCTTTCAAGCCAAAGCCGAGGGTCGCAAAAACCATCCCCGTGAAGCGGTGGCCGGTTTTCCATTCAGAATAATCCGCCACGTCCGCGTAAATCGCCCAGATCAATGGAATCGTTGGCGCGTAGGCGATCGCGGTGAGCGCCGTAAATTCGACCATGCCCCACATCATCTGCGCCGCCTTCTCCTCCAGCGTCATCCGAGAAAGCAGATCTTTGACCCGGACTTGAGCTGGTTTTTCCCGGTCCTTGTAAACAGGAAACTGTGACGAACGGGATTTGATCCGATATGCTTTTTTTCCAGAACTCATTTAATTGTGCGTTGGTCGTGCCTTTTTGCGAGTGAATCGATCGAATGTTACAGAATGCTAAGCGGTGCGCCCAATATGACGTTTGGCAGATGTTTGGACTTGCGAGCACAAACGTCAAACCGCCACTCCTAAACTTGCCATCAAGAAGCAGGTTGGACCATATCGCGCCGAACGGAAGATTGGGATGAAAAGAATTTAGCCGCCGCTTCGGTCCGGCAACGAACGTGCAACTTTTCGTAGATATGCGACAGGTGTATCCGCACAGTCCCAGAAGTGATGTGTAATTGACTTCCGATTTCTTTGTTTGCGCGTCCTTTTGCAACGAGGGCCAAGATCTCCATTTCGCGGGAAGAAAGTTGCGCCGTTTCTGAACGGTCAGACGGATCTTCCAAGAATGACCGAACCACCATGCGGGCCACCTGGCTGGTCATGGGCGCGCCTCCCGCGCGGACCTCAGCAATCGCGGCCAAAATTTCCTTTTCATCAGAGCGCTTGAGCACATAACCACAAGCGCCGGCCTTGAGTGCCTGGAAGATCATTTGGATGTCCTTATAAACCGTCAACATGATCACTTGTATCTTCGGCATCTTCTCCCGAAGACGGGCCGTGCATTCAATACCCGATTTCCCTGGCAAATGGATATCCATCAGCACTACATGCGGCCGTTGAGCAGGGATTTTTTCCAATGCCTCCTCGGCAGATTCGCAGGTGCAAACACACCGGTAACCGGGGGTGTTTGTTATTAAATCCGCGAGATACTGACGCAGCGTGGGGTTATCTTCAACGATAGCCACCTTCGTTGTCGCATAATCATCACTGGAAGGTTCAGAAGCCATACTCCGGTTAGTCATCGTCATTATGATATCATTAAGCGGTGCATTTTACGACGTTTTATCCTCAAATCGTATATGCTAAACGTCATATCAGGCCCGCTCACTCGCCGGCATCGTCTCCGTCCGCGGTGAAAGCCGCAATCCAATAGTGACAATTGTCCCATTTCCCGTCGAAGACTCGATGCGATATCGCCCACCGAGTTTGGAAAGTCGAAGCGGGAGATTTTTCAAGCCGTTGCCCCTATGCCTTGTTTTTGTATCGAAGCCTTTTCCATTGTCCGAAATGACAATTTCAAGCTGGTCCTCGGCCAAGGTCATTTGAAACTGCACCTCCGTAGCCTGAGCATGGCGTTCGACATTGTTCAATGTCTCTTTTACCGCCAACAGCAAACCATGGCGTAACCGGCCATCCAACACGATCGTTGGCAATGTGACCGGTATATCGAAGCGACATATGATTCCAGAATGAGATAAATATTCACTGGCAAAGTCGCTTAAATAATCTGCCACGGACTCAAGGGAATTATCCTTAGGATCGACCGCCCACACAATAATATCCAGCGCGGTCACCAACCCGCGCGCCTTGGAGGCAATGGCACGAAACAAAGTCGTCAACTCGTCCAGAGTGCGTAATCGCTGCCCTTTTACGGCCAGCACGCTGATTTCGGTAAGGCTGGAACCCAGGTCGTCGTGCAGATCCCGGGCAATGCGTGAACGTTCAGTTTCCAAAGTCCGCTCTCGTTCAGCAACTTCGCGCTCGCGGGTTTCCTGCTGGAGCTGTCGGGTGCGCCGCTCCACCAGCCGGTGCAACTGTGAAATCCAAACCGCTGCCAAGGCAAGAATGGCGAGCAACAGGCCAACCGTGACGAACAACCGCCGGGGCGTCCACCAAGAGGGCTGCGACAGCACGGTCAATTGTGAGGGAGAGCTCAAAAGCAGCTCGAATCCGCTCGGCTTACTGTCCTCTGACCAAGTCGTTGCTTTGCCAACGTAAACGCCGGTAAGGGCCAACTCACTTCCGATCCGCAGCGAAACTGGTTCCTTTGTGTCGGGCATGCGAGCGAGAAACAAATGCCCGCCGGCATTCATTTCCAGAACGCGCGTATCCGGTTCGGAATGAATCCCCATCAGCGTTGCGGAAATCCGCACCAGCATGGACTCAATTTTGTCCTGCATCAGTTCGCTTCCGTCCAATATCAGCGGAGTGGGATCAACGGCCTGGCCGGTTTTGCGCAGGATGGCCTCCCGCAGGAGCGGTGCGGAACCGCTGATATCGGGATAACCAACGACCTCGACCTCTTCGCCAAACCGCATGTTGGCTGGTTCGACCGGTGAAACACGGATACCCCGTTCGTTATCCATCAGGAAAACCCGTCTTGAATCGGCGTAAATCACCGTTCCGCGAACTTTCACCCGCTGAAATGGCGTTGCGCGGGAGTCAAACTGATAAAGCTGGCTCCAACTCTTCAGCGGGACGTCAAACGGATCGTGCGGCGCTGGAACATCAACGTCTATGATTGCGTTGCGCATCAACAGGTGGCCAACTCGAACGGTGCGGTTGGTGTTCCAACCCGCGAAGAGCACTCCACGAATACGAATAACCGCTTTCTCGCAGGCTCTCAATTGCGACTCAGAACAACCCTCGGTGTCAATATGGAGTTCTCCCTCTGAGAGCAGCAGCGTCAAAGTGTTGCTTTGAACATCCGTAACCAGCCCCTGAAGTTCAGCCCATTGGACATCCATGCTGCCGTTGATCAACTCCTTCCAGGTGGGGTGTGCCGGCGCAGGCATTGCCCCTTTTCCCAAGACAATGACATCTTCGGCCACAACAATCGGGGCAAAGTCGCCCGCATCAGTGTGACCGACCACCTCGCAAAACTGTCCCACAACAGTATCCGACTTGATGGATGATGTTAGCTGGATAAAGACACCGCGAGTTTCATCCTGAACGGACATGAAGTGAAAGAATGAAGGCGCGACACTTGTCACCACCCCCCGAATCCTGACCGGTAAATGGCGGGTGGCCTCCTCCTTGGACAGGCTTTGAATCTGCCCAATCGCCACCAGTGTTGGCGTGGCCCCCGAAGCGGCTGTCGCTCCTGCCGAATCCACCAGAATTGTTATGTTGTCAGATGTTGCAACGGAAAAATCTCCGAGCACCCGTTCTTGGTTTGGAGCCAATACCGCCCGACCAATTCCGGCAACACGAATTCGAGAATTCAAGAGGCGTTTGGGATCCATTTCTCCCCCATCAGGCACCATGACCCAAATGGAATCTGGTTGGGATTGAAGCTCGAACCGAAATCCTCTGCCAGACTTGGAAATGAAAACCACCCGCCCTTCGACACTCATCCATTTCGGCGCTTTGAAATCAGTCATGGACGCATGTAACGACGAGGCGATTGGGGATGGAACGTCTTCATGACCGATCCTGGTCAACGCCACTTCTGGCGTATCCAGAAAAAGCATGCTTCCGTCATCAGAAGCCAGGTTGAATACATACTTTCCACCCACTGGGGCTACGAAAAATCCTCTGAACCGAATCCCAAACAGTTCTGTTTGTGCCCCTGGAATTGGACTAAGATTGGTCGTTGTCACCGATTTGACAGGTTGAAACAGCGCAAAGTCCGGCACATTTAACCAATCACCCTCGTAATAAGTCGCACTCACCCCGGCAACCAGATTGGATTCGAACGCAGCGCTTCCGCTGGGCCTGACTAAAAAACGACTTGCCGGCTGAACCGAGCCATCGGGCAAACGACAGGACAATTCCAAGCCATAATCAGCGAAAAGATTAAAGTAGTCCAATTGAAAAGGGTGCGGGCCTGCGGTAAGGCTCACCTCCGCAGCGACCCCACGAAGTGCATGGGCACCGTCGTTATCAAGGTCGGGCGCTCTGGTAATCTCGACTCCTATCTCCCGGCACCGAAGGAGGCAGCGCCGGCCTTCGATGTGAATGACGTCGCCGACCGCAATTGGAACGTTGTGAGGTCCCAATTCCAAAACCTCGCTTCCGGTTTCATCCTTTGCCACCACCATCCCCATCTCCGGCCGGCTCGCCGAGCAAACCAGCACATCCAAACGGACATCGGCAATTATTCGCGAAGATGAACCAAGCAGTTTTGATAGCTGCGAAAGATTGGTAACCGACATTGACGCCCCGGCGGGCCGTTCTGACGGGATGACTGGCTGCGCCCGAAGGCTGGAAACAAAAATTGAAGCGAATAGGAAGCCGGCCGTAACCGCAAGACAAAACCTGACTAGGGCAAGGGATGGATTTGTGCGGATCATGCAGTGCAAGCTTAACTGCTAACAAATCGGGGCGTCAATGCTTAAATGTCACCCCACTTCAACAAAAAACATAATCGCGTGATGAGGGTGACTCACACTTTACCGCGCCCACCCTGGAAACCGATAACCGTTATAAACATAGTCGTAGTCAGGCCCGGCCGTAGTAGCCGGCGGATTAAGCGCACCTCCGTTGGCGACTGATTTACCGTAGTTGACCAGTTTGCCGTCAACCCATTTTCGGGCTTGAGCATGGCCATCAACGAACGCTGCCGTGTTGACATTGCCATGATACATTGGAATAGGATCTACCCATGTAAACTGTTGCGAATGGCCGAGCCCTGCTGTCGCACTCCACTGCACCACCCAAGTTCCCACATTAAAACCACGCGAGTCGCAATCCTCAACAAAAGCAAAGGTCTCGGTGGCATTAAGAGCTTGCGAGAGCTTTGTGTAGGAAGCACCCCAAGCAGGCTCACCACCGACCCCGTTTGGCTTGGAGTAACTGTCCATTGCCCAACCGCTACCGGGCTTATTCTTGTAACGCACATCACCGGGACATTTAATGACCAAAGGATTCGGCGCATAGGGAAACAGAGGATTGCCTGATGACTTGACGACCGTCAGCCAATTTTGCTCAGACACATCGGAAGTCTGGCCAGCTTGATTCCAAGTCATCGTTGCGAAGAAGATGTAGCCATCCATGGCATTGAATGCCCCGGCCGTCGGAAATGGCATAATCTTGTCCTGATTATCAGTGCCATACATTTGAAGCGCAAGAGCAACCTGCTTTAGATTGTCAAACATGTTGCCTGGGTCGCTTTTAACTTTGCTCGCGCTAATGCCGGAAGCAACATCGCAGCCAAAATTGCAATGATGGCGATGACCACCAGAAGCTCAATCAGGGTGAAACCAATTGAAAATTGACGACGAAAATTGGTTTCAATGCGAGTCGTTTTTGTGCCTATTCTAAAGGTTGAACTGATTTACATAAACCGAAGACTCTAGCGCGAAATCAAGCGCGACAAATCCGTCGACTTCCTAATCAATCAGTGATTCAATGATGAAATAATGCCGAACTGAGCCAAAACATGATATTTGACGAAAATCATACCATGGTCGCAAACAGGTCATTTTTCATGGCGTGATAGTCGGCGGAATTCAGATGCAGGTTTTTGCGAGCGAATGTTCCAGGCTGTTTCTGGTCAACTCGACTGCGGCACCGGCCGTTTGCTGAAGCGGCCGAAATATTCCAAAATCTGGTCACGCCATTTCGCGGCATCGGCGACTTGGATGGCCAGGCGGTCGGCCACTTCCTTGTGCCGGCGCGAGTCAATTGTGCCAGCCAGGGATTGCCACGTTTTCTGCAAGACTGCCGCCTGTTCCGCGCCCTGCTGATACTTCGCGCACAATTCGTCCCACAACGTTTTTCCCGACTTCATCCGGTAATCCCACGCGCAACGATGAAACCAGAGCAGATATTTTTCTGGACAGGTATTGGTGTCATTGAATGTGTCACAAACGTGCGGGAAATATTGTTCAACTGCGTGGTCGCCGCGTTTCGTGCGATCAAACCCGATGCCGTCCTCCGCAGCCTTGTGGTAATAAGTTGCCGTCCAGTCGGCGCGCGGCGCGCGATCATTCCACGGCTGTGGCGCGTAATGGTCGCCGCCAATTAGGTGATGCAAGCCGAGCGGCATCGTGTAATTAACGAACGTTTCGCGCGAACCCATCATCAGGTCGCGGATGACGACCACGGCTTTGTCGTCATTGGTGAAGGTCATGCGCGTCCATTCGTCGGCGATTTTTTCGGCGGACAATTCTGGATTCCACGCGAACCGGCCAAACGCATACCAGTTCGACTGCGAGAAATGATGCCCGCACCAGTTAGTATCCAATCCGGGATTCGTCACCGAAACCATTCCGGTGAGGTGGCTCGGCTGAATTTTTCGCGCCAGCAGTTTGGCGACAATCGAGCCGCTGCCCATTGCGTGCGTATCCGAGTCCAAAAATTCTTTCCACAATGTGCCGAGATAAACGAGATGCTTCGCCTGGCCGAGATACTCCTGCGTCGCCTGAATTTCGGCAATGACGGGCGTCTGCTTCATCGCACCAAACAGCGGATGAAACGGCTCGCGCGGTTGAAAATCAATCGCGCCGTTCTTTACTTGAATGATCACATTGGGGCGGAATTGCCCGTCCAGTTTCGTGAACTCAATGTAGGCGCGCTTGGCACGATCCGGGTCAATATCGTCGTCATAAACAAACGCTCGCCACATGACGTTGCCTTTGTGCGGCGCGAGCGCGTCGGCCAAAACATTTGCGCCGTTGGCGTGAGTGCGGCCATAGGTTTTTGGTCCGGGTTGACCTTCGGAGTTCGCCTTGACGAGAAACCCGCCGAAGTCGGGAATGAGTCCGTAAATTTCATCGGCCTTCGCCTTCCACCAATCGGCCACGCCCTTGTCCAGCGGATCGGCCGTTGCCAACCCGCCTACGCGCACCGGCGCGGCGAAGTTGGCGCAGAGATACATTCGCACGCCGTAAGGCCGCCACACATCGGCGAGCGCGGCGACTTTGCGCAAATTGTCCGTCGCCAGAATGTGCGCGTCGGCATTGACGTTATTGATGACCGCGCCGTTGATTCCGAGGGAGGCGCAGGCACGCGTATAATCCGCGTAGCGCGGGCTGAGTTTTCCCGGCAAATCATTCCATTGCCACATCGAGCGCCCGGCGTAACCACGTTCGATTGTTCCGTTGGGATTGTCCCAATGATTCATCAGCCGAAGCTCAAGCGCGGGACGTTCTGTGATGTCGAGTTTCTCAATCGGCTGGCCCGTTTGCATCAGCCGCAGGAAATGAAAAGCACCATACAGCGCGCCGATTTCGGTGTCGGCGGCAACCACCATCACCGGTTTATTTCCGACGCGCGTCGAACGAATGATGAAACCTTCGATTCCGACAACGCCCAAATCAGATGCCCAATTCAAATCGCGAACCAGCGCTGAATTTCCCGGCGTGCCGACAACAACCGTGCCGTCCACCAAAACTTTTTCATTCAGTGGAACATTGCCGCCCAACATGGCGCTGGTGGCCGAACGCAACTCGTCGCGAATGATTCCGCTCGTGGCAGACGTGCCATCCACGCGAATTTGCTGCATGACTTTATGATATTTTTTCGCAGCGTCGCCCAGCGGTGCGTATCGCAGCCAGAGTTTGTAACCGTCTTCTTCCGGCAACGGGGTTTGCGGTTCAGCGGCATTGCTGTTGATCGCGTAACCGCCTACACAAAGACCGGCAGCACTCGCCATACTCATCTCCACAAATTCTCGACGGGAAATTTTCATAGCTCAATCAAAGATAATATTTTCAGCACGACAATGAAATCAGTTCACCAGACCCGAAACTCGCCGCCGCAATGCAACAGCGCCATCATGTAAAGCAGTCCCTCGTAGTAGCGCTCCAATCCATCGGGCGGCGGCGTGTTCCAAAGTTCTTCGACAAATTTTTTCGCGCGCGGATTGGTGGCGGAGAGGCTTGCGACTGCATTGATCGCAACCAATCCCTACGCGTGGCGGGCTTCCAGTTGCTTTCCATCGAGCGTGAATACGTAGCCGTAGTTCGTTCCTTGTGATTCAAAAAATGCCTGGAGTTTGTCGCTGAGGTCACGTTGCTGCGCATCCTTGCCCCACCACGACCAGTCCACCGCCCAGTTGCCGGCGGTGCGAAAAGCGTCGTAGCTGAAGTTCGTTCCGTAGTTGCCGGAACGCGTGACGAGCGAGGCATCAAAGTTTGCGTAACAAGGATTCAAACCAGTGACCGGGTGGGTCGCTTTGACAAAGTAATCCCGGCTCACGTCGGCGGCTTGTTTCCAAAACTCCGCGTCTTCCTTCGGGCCCCAACGTGACCACAGTTCGTAAAACGCCGGCAAGTGATAGGAAGGATCGGAGTAGCCATTGCGTTCGGAGCTGGGCGAGAACAAAACCATCTTGTGCTCCTCGTTAAACAACGGACCGGCGGTGACGGTGATGTTCGTATTTCGCCACGGCATCGGCATGACACTGGTTATCTTCGGGCGATGCCTCATGCGCGAAAGCAATTCATCTGCTTGCGCCTTGTAGTCGTAAATACCCGCACCACTTCTCCAACGGTGCGCGGCAAGATACAGTGCCGTGACGTAATATTCCTCGCCGTCCTGCGCAACGAACTGGCTCATGCGCATACCATTTGTCCGCGCCTGCCAGGCAAAAAAACCGTAAGAAGGATGGTTCGTTTCCGAAACATACAGATACGTTTTTGACCAGTTCCACAAGGCGTCGAACTCAGCCTTCTTGTTCAACTGCACGGCAATCATCATGCCGCAGGACAACCCTTCTGTGCGCACGTCGTGGTGCTTGATATCGGTGATGAAGGCGAGCAGACCGTTGGCATTTGTCCCGGCTTCGTAATAAACCGTCTGCGTGTTTGGATCGCCGTGAAACAACTGTTGAAACGCCGAATCAATCTTCTGCCGGATCTCCGTTTGCGAATGACCGGCTTCAGCGAACAAGTTCCGGTATTCCCCAGTGGCGTAAGCGCCCTTGCCGTCCGCGCCAGACGGATTTTCCGCACCCTGCAAAGTCATCCAACTGAAGGAAAACACCAGGAAGGAGAATTTGAGAAATAATGTCATATTAATTTCAATTGGCCTTATTCGTCGGTGCGCCCGTGCCACTGTTCACACTGGGATCACCCGATGGTGGTGGAGCATGATCCGTCTTGGCCGGCGGGCCGAGGATTTCAGTGAAGATAGGTTTCAAGGCATCCACCCAAATCTGGTAGCCCTTGACCGTGGGATGCAATCGGTCGCGCGACATTCCCAGGAATAATTTACCGTCGTTGTCCGCAAGCTTGTCGTTGACGTTGATGTAGCGAATCTTTTTTCCGTCCGCCATCTTGGCGAGGTTCTTGTTGATTTGGTTGATCTCCGGGATCACCGCCATGTTGTCGTTGCGTGGAAAGAGTCCAGTCAGGATGATGACGGCGGCCGGTGCTTTTTCCTGGGCCACTTTCACGATGGCCCGCAAACCGCGCGTGATGTCGGCAACCTTTTCTTCGCCGCCGGGATTCATGCCCACGTTGTTGATGCCGGCGAGGATGACGATGATTTTCGGATTCACGCCGTCGAGTTCGCCGTTCTCCAGACGCCAAAGGATGTTCTGCGTGAGGTCGGCTCCCCAACCGAAGTCGCCCGCGTTCCAGCCGAAGAAGTTGGTGTTCCAGTTTTCCAGCATCTCCCGATATTGCGGGTCTTTCGTTCCCCAGCGGCGCGTGATCGAGTCGCCGATGAAATAAACATCAATGCCGCGTTGCTTTGCCTTCTCGACCAACTGATCGTGGGCGCGTTGCGAATTTTTATCGGTGCGTGGTGACGGTTTGTCCGCGCCCATCCGGTAACCAAGCATGGGCTGGCGCGGCGTGGCGTTCGTGGAGTTCGCAGCCGCAGGCAACGGCGTGGTCTGCGCAAAGCCGAAGTGGCAAAACAAAAGTGTTGCGAAGGTTACAGCGAGATATTGAGCGAATTGTTTCATAACTAATTCATGTTTTCAAAATAATTTGGGGCTTTCCCGTATTAATCAACGATCAACTTAGTTTCCACGGTGCTCGGTATTCGCGGGTAAGCAGTTTGCTGGCATCGGCATCGCCGATAATTTCTTCCTTCGCAACGTCCCAGTGGATTTTTCGGCTCGTGAGCATGGAAATCAGGCCAAGGTGTCCGGGTATGGTGGAATGATGCGCGGTCTCCACCGGCGTGACCGTGGGTTTGCGTGATTTGACGCAGTCGAGAAAATTGCGGATGTGGCCGGGGGATTCGTAAAGTTTTACTTTGCGCAATTCATCGGGCAGGTTCTTGGATCCCGTAAATTCCGGTTTGGAGCATTCAACGCCCCACTCGCCAGCGAGGACCCACCCGTCGGTGCCGATCCATTTGGCACCTTGTTCAATTTCGGGATAGCCGCCAGCAATGGTCATGGCGACGTCTTGCGGATACTTCAGTTCGATGCGGTATTTCGTGCAGGTATTGAAAACGTCGCCTTTTGGCGGAAAATCGCCGTGCCCTTCGATTTCTGACGGACCGGAACGATCGCAATCAATCCCCCAATGCGCGATGTCGCAATAATGGCCGATCCAATCCATCAACATTCCACCGCCGGTGTTGTAGTTCCAGCGCCAGTTCTTGTGGATGCGGGCCTGGATATATGGCTGCATTTTAGACGGCCCAATCCAAGTTTCATAATCAAGCTCCGGCGGTGGTTGCTGGACTTCGAAACTCTCATCCCCGCCGCCGAATTGCGAAAGAAAATCAATGTGTCCATCCAGCAGGCCAACCTCGACTCGTTTCACTTTGCCAATGAGACCGTTGCGGACGATTTCAGCAGCCCGGCGATAGGACGCCTGCGACCGCCGCCATGAGCCGGTTTGCCAGATGATGTTGTTCTGTTGAACGGCACGAACGATGGCCTGCTGCTCAGCAATTGTTTTGGCCAGTGGCTTCTCGCCGTAAATATCTTTCTTTTGTCGCGCGGCTTCAACGTAGGCAAGTGCATGCCAGTGATCTGGCACAGCAATCATCACGACATCAATATCCTTTCGCGCCAGCAGTTCGCGGTAGTCGTGATACGCGGTGCAATCCTTGTTCTGGTAATGCTCGTTGATAGTATCCACAGCGTCCTTCAGATGATTCTTATCCAAATCACATGCGGCGACCGCGCGGCAATCTTTCTCGGCAAGAAAGTTCCTGGTATTATCCGGTCCCTGCATACCCCAGCCGATAACACCCACCGTGATGCGCTTGGAAGGAGGGTTCTGGCCGAAGATGGAACTCGGCACGATCGTCGGCAAGGCGATGGCGGCGGCAGTGGTGGTGATAAAACGCCGGCGGCTGATGCTGGTCAATTTTTTGTTCATGATAGCTTGCGTGCTCAGTGAATAGCTAAGGCTTCAAAGTGGTGTCCGAGAGTTACTGAATTTTTTCGGCTACATGGAAATAATCAAAATCCGCGTGACCACCGGGCGCCTTGGTCGCAAAGTTGAACAGACCAAACCGGTAGCCCATGAAGTGCGGCAGCGTGTAGGACATCTTCAATTGACTGCCGATCGCGGTCCACGACTTGCCGTCGAGGCTGTAGAAAAAGCGCGCCTTGTCCGTGCGGTTCTTGAAATCGCATTCGGCTTTCAAGAAGACGTTCGTTTGCGTCAACGGAACACGCTCCACCTCGGCGGGCGAGCGGCTCTCGGCGCTCACCATCACGATGAAGTTGGTCCCACCGTCCGACTTCACGCCAACCAATCCGTAATTTTTTTGCAGCAGTGCGAGTCCCGCGAAATCGCCGTCCTTCAGATTGGAAATGTCAACGGCGGTTGTGCCTGAGCATTCCGGGCCGAAGGTTCGCTGCGTGAGCGTGTTCCTGGCGGAAACAAAATCCTTATCAACCCGGCCGGCGGTCAGACGCAAATAGCCGGGACGTTGCGTGACCGACCAAAGTTTGTTGTCGGGATTGTGGTTCCATTGCCAGACCAACGGAAGCGCGGGTTCGCCAGAGTGACGTTCAAATTCATCGGAGGCGACGATGCCCGGAATGACGCCCGTGCTGGCGGGAAGATTCAGCGTGTCTGGCACCTTGCCGTTTTCACCGAGCACCGGCCAGCCATCTTCCCATTTGACTGGCACAAGGTAGGGAATACGTCCGACCGCGCCGTGATCCTGAAACAAATACGCATACCAGTCACCCTGCGGCGTATCAATGAGGCCACCCTGCGCCACGCCCTTGTCCATCAAGCCAACGCGGCCTTCATACGGCCCGGTGATTTTGTCCGCGCGATGAATGATCTCGGTGCGCATTCCGCCGCGCGGCCAGGTGATATTGAACAGGTAATACTTGCCATTGATCTTGAACATCTGGGAGCCTTCCGCATTCAGCATGATGTTAGGCCCGGCCACGGCGCCGGCGTTGGTGATGATGACTTGGTTGAACCCACCGGGCTTGATTCCTGTCACGTCCGCAGTCAACTCGGTCAAACGAATGTCACCGCCGCTGTTGACCATATACACGCGACCATCGTCATCGAAGATCAACGAGTCATCGTGCAACGCCGGGCGAAAGGAATTCTCAGTCCACGGACCTTTCTCGATGTCCTTGGTTGTATAGACATAGGTCTTGCCAGTGGTGCTGGAAGACATGGTCACGTAAAAGGTGCCGTCGTGATAGCGCAGGCAACTGGCCCAAGAGCCTGCGCCATACGCATTCTTCCCGTTTTGCAGCGTCAGCGCGTCATTGTCCCCGAGGGTGTCGTAGGCGTAGCCGATGAGCTGCCAGTTCACCAAGTCTTTCGACTTCATGATCGGCACGCCCGGACTCATGTGCATGGTGGTGCTGCTCATGTAATAAGTGTCGCCCACGCGAATCATCGCCATGTCCGGCACGTCGGCTTGGATGATGGGATTCTGCGCGTTGTCGGCCCGGACGTGCAGGACAAGGCCCGCAAAAACGAGCGCGGCTAGTTTGAGAAAGTTGTTTTTCATATTTGTGAATTCAATTGTTTATTCGAACTTCCACCAATCGAAGTTCAGCCGCGGCCCGCCGCCACCGTTGAATTTCAGATACAGGTCGTGGACGCCTTTCGCGCCTCTCACGCGGCACGACTGCGTTTCCCATTTGTCCAAGGCGCCCGTGGGCTTGACTTTGAGAGTTGCGATCAACGGGCCGGTTTCACTGTCGAGCCGCAGTTCGATCTTGTTGCCAGCACTGGCGCTGGCCACGCTGGCGAGAAATTTCTTCGCCCCTTTCTTGCCGAAATCCACACCCTTGAGCTTGATGCAAGCGCCGTTCGTGTTGATCAAAACATAAACTCCTGCTTTGCCGCCGCTGCGGTTTTTGGTGTTGACGCCAGCTTCCCAGCAAATGGTCGCCGCTTCGGTTTGGAGATACGGGTCCAAAGTGCCGATTTGGGGAACTCCCTCTTTGGTCCACCATGGAACCTTCGCAATGGTCCCGTCGGCGTTATAGGTCATTCTTTCCACGCAGATCGAACGTCTTTCGCGATGAACGGTCGTCAGCGCGTAATTCAAAGCGTAGTTGAAGCCGAAAACATAAGAATTCCCTTTGTAGTCCAGTATTCCCGGATGGTTTCCGGAGGACTTGGAGTTCGGATCCATGATTGTTCCCTTGCACCTCCATGGTCCCGTGGGACGGTCGCTCATTCCATACCCGATGCCCTCGGGACAGCAGCGGGACGCCCAGGCCAGGTAGTAATGGTTCTTCTCCCTCCATAACCACGGGCCTTCCGTGTAAGACGCCTCGCGTGGAGTTCCTGTGAAGTCAATGGATGCCACACTGGTGCCGCCCGAAACAGAGATCATGTCTTCGTTTAACTTCACATAATAACAAGGCCCATTTCCACCCCAATAGAGATAGGCCTGCCCGTCATCATCAATGAACACGGTTGGGTCGTAGCTGCCCGCGACCAAGAGTTTCCCGAGAGGATCAGTGAACGGTCCGAAGGGACTGTCCGCTACCGCTACACCGATTACCATCTGCCCCTTGTAAGGAAAGGGGCAATACAAATAAAACTTGCCGTTTCGTTGGATACACTGGGGAGCCCAGGCATTGTTGCCGTCCGCCCACTTGAATGTTTTGTAGGGTTCCCTGACGCCCCCAACAATTCCATGGTCCGTCCAATTGGCCATGTCCGTTGTGGAGTAGCACATCCAATTATACATCGTAAAGGCCCTGGCATCGTCTTCGTCATGGCTGGTGTAGAGATAGACTGTGTTGCTATACACCATCGGAGCCGGATCGGCGGTGTATTTCGTTTGTATTATCGGATTTTCCGCATGAGATATCGTCCCGAAAACTGTTGCAGCGGCCGCCGCAGCGCCCGCGACGAGTCTCCGAATTCCAAATTTCTTCATAGCTTTCTTCATAGTTATATCAGTCATTGCGGTTCAGAAATTTTCAAGGCCTTGCCGTTGTATTGAACAACCGTATCCGGCTTTTCGGCAGAAGGAACTCCGGCGCCGTGGTTGTAGGAAACCCAGACGACGTTGAACGTGCGTTCTTTCAACACCCCGGGGAATTCGCCGGAGCGTTTTCCAATCTCCAAGGTGCGTTTTTCCTCGTTCCATGAAATCGGAATCGTGGTGTATTTTCCTTTTTCGTAATCGTAATTGTCGCCTTCGTCCTCGTAGAGCGTGAACTGGCCGTCCGCGCCGCGATAAATGCGAAGTTCAATCGGATCGGCGGGTTTCTCGCTGGAATACTGAATGAACGGCCCCATCGGAATGATTGCGCCGGGACGGACGAAGAGCGGCAGAGTTTCGACGGGAGCCGCGGCCTCGACGCGCTGCCCCGCGGGCAAAGTTTCACCGGTCCAGAAGTTATACCACGGCGCGCTGCTGGCCGGCAGATAGACCGCGCGTGTTGTGACGTTCGACTGCGTCACTGGACAAACCATGATCGCTGGCCCGAAAAGATATTGATCGCCGATGCCGACTACTTGTGGGTCTTTTGGAAAATCCACGACCAACGGCCGCATAAAAGTGCTGCCTTCAGAAGTCACTTGCCAAGCCGCCGAGTAGAGATATGGCAGAAGACGATAGCGCAAGTCCAGGTAAGTCCGAAGCGTTCCTTGAGTCTTCTCGTCGAACCGCCAGAATTCCTTGCCCGGCTGCAGGCCATAGGAACCATGCACGCGGAACATGGGGCAAAAGGCGCTAAATTGGAACCAGCGTGAGAAAAGTTCCTGATACTTCGGGTTGGCGGGGTCTCCATTCCCCGCGGAACGGTTGCCGAAGAAACCGCCGGTGTCGGTGTTCCAATAGGGAATTCCGGAAAGAGAAAAGTTCAGTCCGGCGGGGATTTGATTTTTGAGAACCTCCCAAGTCCCCTGAATATCCCCCGACCAGGTAATGGCGCTGTTGCGTTGCTGGCCGGCGTAAGCCGAACGGGTAAGGATGACGACGCGTTTTTGATCAGTGGCGGCTCGCTGCCCCTGATAAATGCCGGTTGAGTGCATCAGCGGATAGGCGTTGTAAACCTCGTAGCCCGGTCCCATGTGAGTAATGTATTTACGGAAACCCATGCCGCCAATTTCCGGCTCGGGCGCATCCAGCCACCAGCCATCAACGCCCTTGGAGAAGAGTTGGTCGCGCATCTGCTTCCAATAAGTCTGCCGGCCCGCGACCGAGAACGGGTCATACCATTGCCCGTGACCCGGCGGAAAGGCATACGAGGTGACCTGCGGAAACATGCCGCCGACGGCATTGAGTTCTTTGCTGTTGTCGCTGCCAAGGTCAAATTTCGCCCAAACGGAGATGAGTGTGTGATAGTTCATCGCGTGCAATTCCTTGAACATCCCCGCCGGGTCCGGATAGCGCGCCGGATCGAACAAGTGCGATCCCCAAGTGTTGGTGCCCGGCGGCCAGTATTGCCAGTCCTGAATGATCCCGTCCACCGGCACTTTGAGTTCGCGCAACTTCTTGGCGACGCCGAGCAGTTCATCTTGTGAAGCGTAGCGCTCCTTGCATTGCCAAAAACCCAGCTCCCACTTGGGCATCAGCGGAGCATCGCCAGTCAGGTGACGATAAGCTTTCATCGCCGTGTCAATCGTTCCGTCGCCGTAGCAGAAGTAGTAATCAATGGCTTTGCCCCATTCCGACGACCAGCGCAGGACTTTCTTGCTGGCATTGGTGTCGCCTGCGGCGCTTGATGAAATAGTGGTCACAGCGGGATTGTCCCATAGGAGCATGTAACCCTTGCTTGAGGTGATCACCGGAATCCCCACGTCGGTGTTGGCTTGAGCGAGCCTGACGCTGCCGCCACTGTAATTCCACGCGCCGCGCTGATGCTGGCCCAGGCCGTAAATACCTTCGTCCGATGCCGTCTCAAAAGACTGGGCGCAGGAAGTCCTGGTGACACCAGATTGGGTGGCCGGCTCGATCTTGCGTCCCTGGGCCGCTTCGCGAAGCAACAGGTGGTCGGCGGCATCAAGAAAACTCACAGTCCCAGTTTGCTTGTCAATTCTCACCTTGAGATGGGGCGCGGCCAACGTGAAAGCCAGGTCGTTTTGCTGCCGCGTCAAGCGCACGGCTGCCGGGCTGGCGACGACGGAGAGGCTCTGGGTCGCCGGCAGTTTCGCAGCAGTGGCGTAAGTAACGCGGACAATCTCGTCGGACCAGAACTGAATGCGCAGCATGCCGCCATCAATGGTAAACTGTGCTCCATCGGGCAGCTTTTTCGATGCGGTAACCGCGGCCCACGCCGGAGCCAGGGGCAGGGCCAAAACGCCAACGATCAAGCCGGCGGAAAGGCGTTTACTAAGTTCTATTCGATTCAATTTCATAATTTTCAGTTTGTTCTGGCGGACTGTTGGCTCGTTGTTTGTCCGCCTATTTACTGGGTGACACTCGCATCCGGCTTCATCAGGCGCACGTCATAGACGCCACCCGCCGTTGCGCCGGGCTTGGCGGAAAACTTGATGGTAACCCGGCCATTGGCTTCGCCGGAAAGAACTTTTGCCGGGAGGGAATACCGTTTCTCGAAATACTGGCCGGGCTTGGAATTATCCACCGTCTCGGTCGCCAGCAACTCGCCATTGACCAGGATGTCATACGAACAGCCCGTGTCTCCGCCCCAGTAAGTGACAGCCAGATCAACTGCCTTCTCGCCACGAGGGCTGAGGAAGTATTGGAACCAATCGCCCCGCCGCCAGTGACGACCATTGCGCATGCCGGAATCGGTCTTCTCGCCCGTGAAATCATGCTCCACGTCCGGCTGCTGTTCGCCCGGGGCGACGCGGTCGAGCGTATTCACCTCGCGCAAGGCTTTGGCCCGTTCCTCGGCGGCAAGGCGTTCGCGTTTGGCGGCGAGATCCTCCTTCGTCGTCAGTTGCCAATACATCTGGTAACGCGCGTCGTGCAGACGGAAAAACGGGATAAGCGGCAGTCCGTTGGCAGCGGTAGGTTCAATGACGTCAGCGAGATGGAAACGCATTGCTCCGGTGACGTCTGCTTTGACATGTCGCGGGAGTTCACTGGCGCTGGTGAGCAGCACCGGAACTTCATTCAGCGGAACCAACGGGCCGGACGCGACGTGACCCATGCGGCTGTCGTTGGCAAACAAACCCCGCAAATCATTTGTGCCCGCAGGCGATGCCGGCAAGATCGGGCCGCGCAAAATGGCGACCCAGTCAGAACCATCGGGCAGCCGCTCAACCGTGGTGCGCATGGGAAGTTCAATTTCCACGCGATCACCGTTCCGCCATTCACGGCGAATTTCAGCGTAGGAGGAAGGCGTTGAGGCAACGGCGACTGCCTTACCATTGACTTTAACGGCAAAATCACCCGCCGCCACCCAACCGGGATGACGAATATAGAGAGTGAACTCGGAAGACTTCTTGAGTTTCAAGGTCAACTTGCTGCGGTCTTCGTCGGGAAAGCGGGTTTGCTGCCGGAGTCTCAGGCCGAGATTCGTCTCGGTAAGTTCGGAAGCCATGAAGAGATTGACGTAAATGCCGTTGGTGGCCCGTGCGTAGATGAATTCGCCATACTTGCCTGGGTTTTCCATGCCCGTGCCCACGCAGCACCAAAAGCATTTGTCCGGCTGCGAATAGACGCGATAGTGATCGGGGCGGATCGGCGTGAAATAAACAAAGCCCGGTCGCTCGATGTTGATGGACGCGAGGATGTGATTGTAGAGAGCGCGTTCGTAGTAATCGGCATACACGGCGTTCGGCCGGGAGGCGAACAGTTGCTCGGTCAGCCGGAGCATGTTGCAAGTGTTACAGGTCTCGGGACCTTCGCGGCTTTCCAGCATACCTTCAAAATTCTTCGGATCATTGAAGTGTTCGGAAACGCTGTTTCCGCCAAAGGCAACGCTGCGTTTGCCGGTGACATCCTCCCAGAAGAAGCGCGCGCCGGAGTCAGCTTCCTTATCGCCGGCCAGCATGGCGATGCGTTCAAGTCCGACGACTTTTGGAATCTGCGTGTTGGCGTGAAGGCCGGTAAGCCGGTCTTCGTGGCGCTCCAACGGGTCAACGACGGCCTTGTGACAGAAGCGGCGCGCCAAGCGCAGATACTTCTGGTCCCCGGTGATCGCGTAAATGTCCGCCAGCACCTCGTTCATTCCGCCATGCTCCTGGCCAAGCATCCGCTGCATCTGCTGGTCGGAAAGGCCGGAAGTGATTTTGTCGCACCAATCGCCGCATTGTATCAGGATGTCCCGGGCCTTGGTGTTGCCGGCGACCAGATAGGCATCGCGCAAACCGGCAAAGGTCTTGTGCAGGTTATACCACGGCACCCATTTGTGGTTCACTGCCTCAACGTCTCCAGCGGCGACAGATTTCCACAGTTCGCGACTGCCGGGAACGCCGCCGACATAGCCGTCGCCCGAAGCTTTCTGGCAACGCTCCAATTCGGAAATCATGTAGTCCAACCGACGGCGCAATTCACCATCGGGCGTATCCGCCCCCGAGGCGATCATCGTCGAGAGCGCGGAAAGATAGTGCCCGCCAGTGTGCCCGGCGAGACCGCTGCTTTCCCAATTACCGTAAGGTTTTGTCTTCGGCTCCAATCCCGCTTCACGCAAATACGGCGCGAGGAGACGATCCGGCTCCAGCGCCAGCAAATACGTTCGGTTGGCCTTCACCGCATCGGCAAAGGGACCATCCAGCAATCGCACCGAAGCCAGTGGCAACATCTGGGCGGGAGTGGCCACAACTTGAGGCTCGCTTGATTGAACTGTGAATGCTGAAAACCAAGCAAACAGAGGCAACGCCAAGGCTGACACGATTGATGTGCCGGCCCGCTTCCGAATCCTGTCATCAAAACCGAAATGAATGTTCATAAAGGGACAACATTTTATTTGGGATTATTTCACGGTTCGGAAATTATTACAACTTTGCGTGCAGCCGATACCAAGGTGCAATATGATAGTTGTCATATTGCCAAGAACTTGAGCTTTAACCGAAATTAACTGAACCAATACAGCGCGTTACGAATGCAAAATCTTCATTTCGTCCCAACCGTCTTCAGCCGTGGCGTGCTGACCCTGACACTGGTTGCGTTTGCGACGCTTGGGGCGCTTTCGAGCGGCTCCGCTTCGATCGCCACCATTGACCCGACGAAGACGTATCAAACCATCGAGGGACTCGGCGGCGCGACGGCGTTTTATGCCGGCTGGATCACCGCCCATCCTTACAAGCAGGAGATTTACACGAACGCCTTCGCCGGCTTGAACCTCTCAATGCTGCGCTTGGGCGATTGGTATCGTTATCCGGCGACGTTGGCGGGTTTCGATTCGGCCGCCACCGAAATCGTTGCCAACGGCAATCGCGTTTTGGGGCATCCGGTTCCGGTTTACATGAGTTCGTGGTCGCCGCCGGCGTTTTTGAAAAGCAACGGACAAGTCGGCAACGGCGGCACTTTGATTTACACCAACGGCGGTTTTGCCTACACCAATTTCGCGCAGTATTGGTATGACTCGATTCAGTCGTATAAGTCCAATGGCGTGAATCTCACCTGGGTCAGCATCCAGAACGAACCGGACTGGGTCGCAGGTTATGATTCGTGCATCTTCCACCCAACCGAAGACACGGTGAACGGCACGAACTACGCGAGCTACTCCAAGGCGCTGGACGCGGTCTATAACAAGCTGACTAATCTGCCGTCGCCGCCGAAGCTGCTCGCGCCGGAAGTCGTCCACATCTCCTTCAACGACCTGAAGAACTACGCCGCGACACTGAACCCGAACAGCTTTTATGGCGTGGCACACCACCTTTATGGCGACGGCGGCGGGACGGGGGATTCTTTCTTAAGCGCAATAAGCTCGGCGACCAATGTTTTCCCCAGCAAGCCGCGTTTCATGACCGAATATGGCGATGTTAATGACATGATCGAATGCGCGAATTTGATCCACAATTCCCTGGTCGTCGAACAGGTCAGCGGCTACAACCATTGGAATCTGGTATGGCCAGGCACAACCGGCGGGCTGATTCAAATTGAAAATCCGTATGCCTCTCAGTCCACCTGGACCAACGCGCCGCCCGGCACGCCAACGCAGTCGCATGGCTGGTGGTATTCACCAAGTTACTGGTCCATGAAGCATTTTTCGTATTTCATCAATCCGGGTTTCAAGCGTGTGAGTGCCACGGACAACGACAACAACGTCCGGTCTTCGGCCTTCCTTTCGCCCGACGGTCTCCGGCTTGTGGTGGTCTTGATCAACACCAATACGAGCGTTTCGTCGGCGATGAGTTTCAATTTCGGCACCTTCAGTGTCGGCAAATCCAGCGTGTATCAAACCGCCAACACGAATTATTATTTCCGGTCGCTCGGGTCGTTGACGAACGGACAAGTGCTGCCTCCGCGTTCACTGACAACGGTTGTGCTCGACCAGAATGTCTTCGTCGGTCCGGCCACGAATCCGTCGCCCGCCAGCGGCGCCTCCGGCGTTGCCTTGAGTTCCGCGTTGAGCTGGACGCCGGGAAGCAACGCGCTGGCGCACGCGGTTTATCTGGGAGTTGATTCGAATGCCGTCGTGCAGGCCACGCCGGCGTCGTCGCAATTCCTGGGAATGATGACCGTCACCAATTTCTATCCGCCACTGGCTGGAGGGGCGACCAATTACTGGCGCGTGGATGAAATGATCGGTGCCAATACGAATGTCGGCGCGGTCTGGTCCTTCAGCACGGTGCCGGTGCCCGCACTCGCCCATCGCTACAGCTTCAGCGAGACCGGTGGCATCTATGTCGCCGATTCCGTGAGTGGTCCGGCGTGGGCCGGCACGCTGCCTAATGGCGGCACGTTTTCGGGCGGCCAATTGACGCTCTCATCCGGCTCGTCGCAATACGTCAGCCTGCCAGCGGGCATTGTCAGCACGTTGACCAATTTCACCATCGAAACCTGGGTGAAGCTCAACACGACGGCCGGTTGGACTCGCATTTTTGATTTCGGCAACAACACCACGACCTATATGTTTCTAACTCCGCAAAACGGCAGCACCAGTCGGCTGCGCTTTGCCATCACCACCAGCAGTTCTGGAGGCGAGCAACAAATCAATGGCCCCTCCGCCTTGACAGTCGGCGCGTGGAATCATGTCGTCGTGACGCACAACGGGAACATCGGGGTTCTTTATTTGAATGGTGTTGCTGTTGGAACCAACAGCGCGATGACCCTCAATCCATTGAGTCTGGGCAGCATCAGCAATAATTACCTTGGCAAATCGCAGTGGTCTGATCCATACCTCAACGGCGTGATGGATGAGTTCCGCATTTACAAAGTGGCGCTGTCTCCAGCGGAAATCGCCGCGACTTTTAACTTGGGACCCAATCAGTTGTTAAGCACGAACAGCCCCACGGTCGCATATTCAACTTCTGCCAACAATTTGACACTTTCGTGGCCAGTGTCATCGGCTGGTTTCATGGTGCAGTCCAGCACCAATCTCATGCAAGGGAATTGGCTCAACTTAACTTCCGTCCCGCCGCAAATAGCCGGCGGCCAGTGGCAAATTACGATCCCCCTTTCCGGAAGCGCCAATTCGATATTCTACCGACTTGTGAAATAATGCGCGTCTTTCAATTTCCATGAACACAAAGCAATTCCTGCCCATTCTTCTAGCAATCGGAACCTTCTCCGTTCCAGCTTTGGCTCAAGGCAATTACAAGAGCTTCGTCGTCTCGACTTACGCGACGCAAGGGACCGTGCAAAGACTGATGGACGGCAGCCTCGACCCTGCCGAATCCTGGTCGAACCTTACGCGCAATCTCAAGGTTGACAAAATCTACATTGAGGTCATGCGCAACCATACGCTGGTGGATGAAGCCGGGTTGGAGAAACTCAAAAAGTTTTTCCAAGACCAAGGCGTGCAGGTCTGCGGCGGTCTGGCCTATAGCGTCAGCGAGGCCAACGGTTACCAAGGCTTCGACTATGCCGACCCGGAGAATCGTGAATTCGCCCGCAAGTCTGTAGAAATGGCTGCACGTCACTTCGACGAAGTTTTGCTCGATGATTATTACTTCTTCGACCGCAAGACCGATTACGACGTCAAGGCCAAGGGGAATAGATCCTGGACGCAATATCGCCTTGAAACGATGCGCGAGGTGACGGAAAATCTCATCGTCAAGCCTGCTAAAGCCGTCAACCCCAAGTGTAAAGTCATCATCAAAATGGCCAACTGGTATGACCAGTATGCCGGCATGGGCAACGACACGGAAAAAGTCCCGCTCATCGCCGACGGTATGTTCTCCGGCACGGAAACCCGCCTATGGGTTGGACAGGAACAGCACCTTCAACCCTACCTCAGCTACGACATCATGCGATTCATGGACAACCTCAAGCCCGGCGTCAACAAAGGCGGATGGGTGGACCAAGGTGGCGCCAATCCGATTGATCGCTACTCCGAACAGCTCTTGGATACTGTGTTTTCCCGATGCCCGGAGATGTGTTGCTTCAACTATTCCGGAATGCTCATGGCGATTCGTTCCAACGCCATCACCAACCGCACTTGGGCCGACTTACCGACCAGTCTCAACCTCGCTGACCTGCAAAAGATTTTCGGCACCAACAACGGTAAGCTTACCTTCGCCGATATCGCCGCCTACACACTCAAACAGGTTGACCAAGTGCTGACATATGTAGGCAAACCTTCCGGCATTAAGACCTACACGCCCTATCACGCCACAGGCGAGGAGTTCCTTCACGATTACTTGGGCATGATCGGGTTGCCCATGGACATAGTTCCGCAATTCCCTACCGGTGCCGACATGGTTCTCCTGACCGAGCAGGCAAAGTTTGATCCGGACATCATTCAAAAAATAAAAACACAATTGGAAGCAGGTAAGTCCGTCTGCGTCACCTCCGGATTCCTGCGCGCGATGAAAGGCAAAGGCATCGAAGACATCTGCGAACTCGAGGCCACCGGCACCACCGTGCCGGTGAAACGCTTTGCTTTTGCGGGTGGTCCGGGCGCGCCGTTTCGCGGCCGGGGCGCGGCTCGTCCAGCCGGCGAGCCGGATCCGTTCGAAGCCCAGCGCGACATTCTCATTCCCGAAATCAAATACTTCAACATCCTAACCCATGACGCTTGGGGTGATGCCTTGGGTATTTCTCCCGGCGGCACAACTTATCCAATCATGCTTTCCTGTGATTATTCCAAGGGTAAGTTCTATGTGCTGACCGTTCCCAATGATCCTGCCGATCTCTACGCCCTCCCGCCGACCGTTCTGTCCGTCATTCGTGCAGCGCTGGCCAGTGCCGAGCCTGTTCGCATTGACAGCGCGCCCGCGCAGGTCGCCCTTTTCCACTACGACAACAACACGTTCATCGTGCAGAACTTCTTGCCCGCGGCGGCGGAGGTCACAGTGTCAATCCAGGGAACAGCAGCAGGAATTCGAGATCTTCTTACCAGGAAAGAAATCACACCCGCACCCACAGCCGGGCGCGGATTGGGCGGACCTGGTGGTCGTGGCCCGGCCGCGCCACGGAGGACTACATTCACATTCACTGTGCTGCCGCATTCGTTCATGGCTTTCCAAATCAACTAAACCATGCCTCATGCATCACCACAACACGGTCCACAAAATCGTTGCGAGGCCAAACCTTACTCAACATGAAAAATCATAGCTCGCACATCAGCTTGTGCATCGGCCTGTTCGCAGCGGCAGCACTGTTGATCAGTTGCACAACCATCAGCACGAGTCAGCCCAAGACTCTTAAGGCCGCCTACAAACATCATTTCTACGTGGGCGTGGCCATCAACCGCACCATTGCGACCAGCTCCCCGGTCCAGGCCGACAACGTCAACCGGAACATGGAACAGGTGAACAAGGACGTCGCCGTCGTCACCGAACAGTTCAACCAGATTTCCCCGGAGAACGACCTGAAGTGGCAAATGATCCATCCGCAACCAGGGCCGGACGGCTACAACTTTGGTCCGGCCGACGCCTATGTGAACTTCGGCTTGAGCAACAAAATGTATATCGTGGGACACACCCTCGTCTGGCACGGTCAGACGCCAAGCTGGGTTTTTCAAGGAACTAATTTGCCGCCCGGGATGACCAATTCCCCTGCACCGACACCGGCGCTGGCCGCCACCACCAACGCACCTGGGACAAATGGATTCGGTGGGCGACGATTTGGCCGTGGCTTCGGCGGTTTTAACATGAACGGTCCTCACGCGTCCCGCGAAGAGTTGCTGCAACGGATGCACGACCACATCGCCACCGTTGTCGGCCGCTACAAGGGCAAGATCAAGGTCTGGGACGTCGTGAATGAGGCGCTTGCCGACGGCGGCACCAACATCCTGCGGACCTCGCCCTGGGAGCAGATCATCGGACCGGACTTCATCGCCAAGGCCTTTGAATACGCGCACGAAGCTGATCCGGACGCGATCCTTCGTTACAACGATTACTCTTTGGAGAATTCGGCGAAGCGCCACAAACTCATCACCCTGATCAAATCACTCCAAGCACAGGGCGTCCCGGTGATGGCTATTGGTTCCCAAACCCACGTCAGTGTTACTTCGCCAAGCTTCAAGGAGGAAGACAAGGTGCTGACAGAACTGGAGACTCTCGGCTTGCCCATTCACATCACCGAACTGGACGTCAACAGCGCGCAAGGCGGTCAGCGGAGTAACAGCGGGGATGTCGCCGCCAACGCCTCCACCACGCAGGGTGGCTTGGTGAGCAACTCTGACCAGCGGCTCGCCGACGCCTACGCGGGACTTTTCCGTGCGTTCAAGAAACACGACAAATATGTGAAAGTTATCACGCTCTGGGGTGTGAACGACGGCGTCTCATGGCGCGCACGAGGCCGACCACTGCTGTTCGACGCCAATGACCAGCCCAAGCCGGCTTTCGATGCAGTCATTCGCGTCGCCACTGGCGAACAACCGAAATCGTAATAGTTCTCCAACCGGCCGACGCCCTCACTCAAGAGCGTCGGCGACCACCAGGATCAAAATGCACCGCACCGACCTGAACGGAACCATCGCCCGCAGACTCCCGGCTCTGGCACGAATCTGCGTAGCGGTGCTGTTTGCCTTCCCCATCGCACTCGCTGCGGCTGACGCGATTCCCGCTCCGGGAACAAAACTGCCGGCGGCGGCGGCTGATCGCCTCATTACCGCCGCCGATGTCACGATGGAAAAAGTCGGAACTTCGATCCCTGCATCCGCCATCGGCGAGCCGGTGGACGGTATCACGCTGTCGCCGCCGCGCTGGGTCGAGGCCACGGCAAACTCGGTCGCTTACGCCACAGTGGAAGGTTCAATTGCTCCCAAAGATCCAAAGGGAAAACCGATCAATTTCCGCGTCTTGCTTCCGGCCAGTTGGAGTCGGCGGTCCATCCAACTGGGTGGAGGCGGCATCAACGGGGTTATTCCCATGATGCGCGGCGAACGTCCCGGTTCGCTGACAGCAACTTTCGCCTGCTACGGCAGTGACTCCGGGCATCAAATGAGCGGTGGATTTGGGTTTGCGCCGATGGGCGGAAGTGGAGGCCGCGGCAGCGGTGGCGCCGACTGGGCGCTCAATGAGGAAGCCATTCGCAATTTCGGCTACATGCAAATGAAAAAGACCCATGATGCCGCCATGGTTGTCATGGAGCGCGTGTATGGCGAACGTCCACGGTTCAATTATTACATCGGCACGTCGCAAGGCGGTCGCGAAGCGTTGACGGTCGCACAACGTTATCCAGCAGACTACGACGGCATTGTGGCAAACGTTCCGATTTTGAATTTTTCCACCTTGATGCTGGCACCGGAGTTGATTCGCATCCAAGAAAAGCCGCTGACCAATTGGGTTACCCGCGCCAAGGTTAACGCCATCCGCGCTGAATTCATGCGCCAGGCCGACAAGCTCGACGGCTTGGCCGATGGGGTCATCAACAACTACATGGTGGCACGCGCGCTATTCGATATGTCTCAAGGTGATCTCAAGCGCAATCCTTGGGCGGCCTTGCGCGCTCCAGACGGCGTTGACCCGAATCCGGCGGACACTTCCGCCAATGCGCGTCTGACTGATGGCCAGATTGAGACGCTGAAATTTGTTTACAGCCGCTATCCATTTGCGACGCCACTGGCGAACGGCGTGCGTTCGTTCGGCATGTGGGTTCCGAACACCGATCCGGCGGGCAGCGGACTGATTGCCGACCGGCGTTTTCGCGGACAAGAGGGCGCCGGCGACAATGCGCCGATGCACGGGCACTTGGGAGTTCTCGGCGTGACGGGATTTCTCATGCAAAATCTCTCCGCGAACCCGCTGGACTACGTCGAAGGCGGCCCGCTCAATAAACGTCGCGAGGAAATCTTTGCCTGGCTCGACTCGACCGATCCCGATCTTGCCGCGTTTTACAGGCGCGGCGGCAAGATGATCGTGACCATCGGAACCGACGACACTCTGGCGTCACCGGGGGCGCAACTCGATTATTTCCAATCGGTGCTCGACAAGATGGGCCGCGACCAGGTGGATGCGTTCGCCCGGTTTTACGTCATTCCGCAAGTGGGGCACGGTTTAAGCGGCCGGAGCAGCGGGACGACTGGAGACGGACAATCCGTTCCCTCGTTCCCGATTCCAAACCAGATTGACCGCGCCGCTCTGATTATCGCTTGGGTGGAACGCAACGAAGCTCCGGGCAAGACGCTGGTCGTCACCTCGGGTGGTCGCAGTCTGCCGCTTTGCTCGTATCCCAACTATCCCCGTTACAAAGGCGGACCACCCGAATCCGCTGCGTCCTACGAGAGCACCGCGCCTTGATACATAAACGAAAACAATTTCCCGAACCCGAGCAGGACCATGTAAATTCGGGAGCATTAAGACCCAACTCTTTTCAGGCTAAAAAATGAATCAAATCTGACTATTATGAAAACGACACCACGATTGCTCGTATTGGCAGGATTGCTCTTGTTGTCTGGCTGCGTCCATGTCCAAGACCAGAAGGCTGAAGATAAGAAAGCTCCTAACAAACATTTCTACGTTTTCCTATGCTTCGGACAGTCAAACATGGAGGGCTTTCCGGGAGTCGAACAACAGGACAAGACGAATGTGGACAATCGCCTTCAGTTCCTGGCCGCGGTTGATTTTCCAGGCATGGGCCGAACCAATGGGAATTGGTATCCGGCGGTTCCACCATTGTGCCGGCCAAACACGGGTCTTTGCCCGGCGGATTATTTTGGCCGGACACTGGCTTTCAATCTTCCGCCCAACATCAGGGTGGGTATCGTCAATGTTTCTGTCGCCGGCTGCAAAATTGAACTGTTCGAAAAGACCAATTACGAATCATACGCATCAACGGCTGCACCTTGGATGAAAACCATCATCAAGGCTTACGGTGGAAATCCCTATCAACATATTGTGGACATGGCAAAACTGGCGCAGGCAGATGGCGTCATTAAAGGCATTCTGTTGCATCAAGGAGAATCAAATTCGGGTGACAAGGAATGGCCCAACAAAGTGAAAGGCATTTACGAAAATCTGCTCCAAGACCTGAATCTAAAGGCCAAGAACGTGCCGCTGATCGCCGGCGAACTTGTGAATGCGGATCAAAAAGGCGCTTGCGCCGGCATGAATAAGATCATTGATGACTTGCCCAGGACCATCCCCACCGCGCACGTAGTTTCTTCGGCAGGTTGCATTGGCCGTCCCGACCACCTGCATTTCACACCGGCGGGCTACCGGGAGTTCGGAACGCGGTATGCGCAGACCATGCTGCCATTGCTGGGCTATACGGTCAAACAACCTTGAACAGCCAGGTAAATCGCCTATGTCTTTGCGATTCTGGGGCGCGCCGAGTCGAACAAATTTTATCAGCGCCAATCTCAAATTTCCCGCAACGCTCCGCGCCGTGGGTGCGGTAAAATCGAAATCATGTTGATTCAACACAGTGTGTAATTGTTATGAATATTAAATTGATAATATTGTCGCTCGCAGCCTTCGTTTCGTTTGCCACCAAAGCTTCGGCTGATCCGGATCCGAATTTCTACATTTACCTCTGCTTTGGCCAGTCGAACATGGAGAGCGGGGGACGAATGGAGGAGATGAACCGAACCGTTGACAAACGCTTTCAGGTCCTGGCGGATTTTGATGCCCCCAGGCGGGGCTGGAAAAAGGGTGAATTACCATAATTTAATCACATAAAAAGGGCTGGGAACAAATCGGCTTAACACGCGCGACAATTTTGTGACCAGCCCAGTCCAATTATTGACTTAAGCAACCAGACGCAATCATGATTGCGGCACAAGCTCGATCGCGTTGATTTGCGGATTTTCGATGTTGCTGGTGAAAGTAATGGTGAACTTACCGTTGGTGACTTCCACCGGGACGGTTTCGATGTAGGCGCGGTTTGAACCGCCGGCTTTGACAAAAATGTCAAAATCCTTGAACTCGTGGCCCAGCACATTGAAAGAGAAAACCCGCTGACCGGCCCCGGTGACTCCCTCAGAGGTTTCGGCGAAGTGAAGTTTGGCCAGGTATTTGCCGTTGGGAACCGTGCAGTTAAAGGAACTCATCCCATAATGTTCCGACCGATAAAGCCCGGCGTCTTTGGTGTTGGCAATCTCAGTGCTCGCATCGCGCTCAATCACGTCGCCGCCTTCAAATCCCTGTTCGGCCAGCCAGACGTTGCCGCTGGAATCCGTGAACGGCGCGGAAGACCCGGCCTTGATCCGAATGACGCCCGGCGCGGTTGCCGCCGCCGGTGCAGCCGAAGCCTGAACTGCCGCCGCGAGCGACGCGGGGATCAGTTCGACTGCATTGATTTGGGGGTTCTCAACGTTGCTGGTGAAGGTGATCTTGAACTTCCCGTCAGTGACTTCCACCGGCACCGTCTCAACGTAGGCGCGGTTCGGCCCGCCGGCTTTTACCCAGACGTCGAAATCCTTGAACTCGCGGCCCTGCACATTAAACGAAAACACGCGCCCGCCGGGACCGGTGATGCCATCGTAGGTTTCGGCAAAGTAGAGCTTGGCAATGTATTTTCCATTCGGAACGGCGCATGAAAAGGAATCCATCCCGTAATGCTCCGACAGAAAGAGTCCGGGATCTTTTGTGTTGGCAATGGTCACGGACGAGTCGTGGCCAGCCACATCGCCGCCGCTGAATCCCTGTTCGGCCTGCCAGACGTTGCCGCTGGAATCCGTGAACGGCTCGGAGGATCCGGCCTTGATCCGAATGACGCCCTGCACGGCCGCCACCGCCGGCACTGCTGGGGTCTGAACTGTCGCCGCGGGCGGCGCGGGGGTTTGCGCCGGGGCCGGCGCGGATTGCGCCGAGCCTTGGTTGTTCGTCTGGCAACCGGTCACGAAAGTGAACATGCCGGCAGTTGCGCAGACACAGATAGTCTGAGTAAGTATGTTTCGCATAATCTGGATTTGGTTCGGTTTGTTGTTTCTTATGTTGCTTAGTTTGTTGTTTCTTGTGTTGCTCTCACGGGGCGGCAATCGTCATTGGCAATTTCAGTCTGATGTCGTCCGACGCCGCTCCGACGAGAAATTCATAGTCGCCCGGTTCCACCACATATTGCTTCTTTTGCGTGTCCCAGTAGCGCAGCCGTTGTGTCGGAACTTCTACCGTGACTTTGCTTGATTCACCGCGCTTCAGATGCACGCGGGCAAAGCCGCACAACGCGAGCTTCGGCTGGGGAACGCTGGAGCCGACGTGGCGGAAATAGACCTGCGTCACGTCATCACCGTCGCACTTGCCGGTGTTCTTCACGGTGAATGTCACCTTCGCAGTGCCATTGGCGGCAATCTTCTTTGAATCCAGCTTGCCGCTCTTGTAATCAAAGGTGGTGTAGCTCAAGCCGTGGCCAAACGCATAAAGCGGCTTGCCGCTGAAATAACGATAGGTGCGGTTGGTCATCGAGTAATCCGTGAAACTTGGCATGTCAGCCGTCGCCCGGTAGAACGTCACGGGCAGATGACCGGAGGGATTGATCTCGCCGAACAGGATTTCGGCCACGGCACGCCCGCCTTCCTCGCCGGGATACCAGGCTTGCAGAATCGCCGGCAGATGTTCGTCCTCCCACGGCAGCGCGATGGCGGAACCGCTGCAATTGACCATGACCATCGGCTTGCCGGTGGCATGGAGCGCCCGCACGAGTTTTGTCTGCACCTCGGGCAGTTCAATCGAATCACGATCGAGCCCTTCGCCTTCTTGCGCCGGAGTAATGCCGCCGACATAAATGATCAAGTCTGCATTGGTCGCATTCCTGAGAGCTTCGGCGCTGAGTTCCGGCAAGGGACGGGTCGTCGTGTTATCCTGGCCGCTCCACGCCGCAGTCGTCTTGTTGGTGGTGACCGGACTTCCCAGGGCAAACGTGACTTCGATGTTCGTCCCGGCCAATTGCCTGATGCCGTTCAGAATGGAAATCGGATGCGACGCTGAACCGTGGTAATTGCCATGCAGCATTGATTTTGAGTCACCATTAGGTCCAATCACAGCGATTCGTTTGAGCTTGGAGCGGTCGAGCGGGAGGATGCCGTTGTTCTTCAGTAACACCAGCGATTGCCGGGCAATTTCCAAAGCCACCTGCCGGTGTTCGGGCGTGTCGTTGTCCTTGATGGTGTATTTTGAATAAGGAACTTTGTCCGCCGAATCAAACAGGCCAAGACGGAACCGGGTCCACAAGGTGTGATACAATGCCCCGTCAATATCCCTTTCGTTGACCAGTCCTTTTTGAGCCGCCCGCACCAAGACGTTGTAATCGCCGCCACAACAGAGATTACAACCCGCTTTCACCGCCGCAGCTGCAGCTTCTTCCGGTGTATTCACGAAGTGATGTTGTTGTTGACCCCAGATGTCGTGTATCGCGTCGCAATCAGAAACAACGTAACCTTCGAATCCCCATTGCTTGCGTAACAGATCGTCGAGCAGAAAAGAATTCGCGCAGGCAGGAACTCCATTCACTGAATTGTAAGCGCCCATGACGCCGGCGACTTTTCCCTCACGCACCACGCGCTCGAATTGCGGCAGATACGTTTCATACAAATCGCGTTCCGAAGTCTGGGCATCGAAACGATGCCGGTCCCGTTCCGGCCCGCTATGCACCGCGTAATGCTTCGCGCAGGCCATCGCCAGCATGTAGTTGGGATCATCACCTTGAATGCCCTTGACGAACTCGATGCCGATCTCGCTCGTGAGATAAGGGTCTTCCCCGTAAGTCTCCTGACCACGTCCCCAGCGCGGGTCGCGGAAGATGTTGATGTTCGGTGTCCAGAACGTCAGGCCATACCACCATTTGGAATCGCCATTATGTTTGGTGACGTAGTCGTTGAACTTCGCGCGGCCTTCCACGCCGATGACCGTTCCTTCCTGATGAAACAATCCCGGATTCCACGACGAAGCTGCGCCAACCGGTTCCGGGAAGACCGTGGCGATGCCATTGTTGGCCACGCCATGCAAAGCTTCGTTCCAGTAATCATAAGCAGGCAAACCCAGACGCGAAATCGCCGGAGCGGCATTCTTCAATTGCGCGACTTTCTCGGCGAGCGACATGCGGCGTATCAAATCATCTGCACGCGCTTTCAGAGGTTGCGACGGGTCGCGCCAGATCGGCACTTCCTTGACGTCCGGCACGCGCTCGGCGGCAACTGAAAAAGCGTCCGCCAATTCCGAGGCGCTAAATGAAACGACCGTCGCTCCATCGCTACTCTTGATTTCGATCGTGTTGAATTTCGCCGCGCCCTTGCTCGACACAAAAGAAATCTTCAGCGGCCCACGTAGGGCATCATCCTCGTGTTCAACCGCGCCACTAATCGTGGCCACCTTCCGCGCCCCACCCGTTGTCGTGAAGATATCAAAATCCTTGGCCAGTAAGGCGTCACCTGACGTCACGTCGAACACTCTTTCACTGGCCGCGCCCGCCGAAGTCTCCGCTGCGCCGATGGTAATCGTGTATTTGCCCGCCGGCAAATGCGCGATTGTGACGGTAAAATTCGTGCCGTTAACGTCCTCGCGGTAGGCGGCAGCATCGTTGCCGGCTCCTTCACTGACCACCGACGGATTATCTTTGCTATGTGCAAAACTGCCGCTGACGCCCACCTGCTGACCGCACGAGGCGCAGATTTCGTCAGCCGCTGATGCATCTACGTCAGAAAATAACAGACTCCCCAAAGCCATCAGAGAAATGGCTGCAACAAATGTTGACAGCCTTCGATGGCCTGATGGTTTGGATTGAGCATGGCCCCGCGACAGGAAGTAAAAATCGAGGCGAGTGGCGGGCGTTTCTGAACGCCCGAACGCCATATTTTCGAACTGAATATTCATTAAATTTGTCAGATGAGCGACAGGTGACTGGAAAACACTCAAGAATTTTGGAATAGCAGCTGTGCAGACCTTCGTTTACCAAAAGAAATGCAACCCGCTTGCGACGCAACCGCAATCAATTTGTTCCAGAAATATATTCTTAAAGCATAAAATTGAGTTTACCTGCTGCAAATTAGTTTTCACGAAGATGCACGCCTCGAACCTTAGAACAGCAAATCTGTGAGTTGGCCAAAACTGCCTTCTTGGAACTGCGGAACCCAAATCAAAATCTAGCCAGTCAATAACTTTTAGTTCGCTGAATTGGGTCAATTGTCTAGCAAACCTACCGTAGCGCTGGTTGGTTTTAAATATGACGAGTATCATATTGAAAAAACAGGTGGCACCCGGAAACCCTAGCCCCAACCGGATGCCACCCTTAAGCCCTCGTCATCAACCCAAATGGCGAGGTAAGTGCAAAAACCTTATGGTGATGCGGGGGTGAGAACTTCTTGCTTATAAAAGAACTCACTTACGCATCGGATTAGGCATGGAATGTCCTCCTAATAAAACCAGCCCGCCGGCTGCCCATTGAGATATATCAAGCCGAAGGCGGAACCTGACCGCGCGAGAGTTTGACGCGGTAATGCGGGGCCAACTCCTTTAATTTGCCGCGCAGGTTGCGCGAAAACAGGTCGTCGGCTTTCACGCCCAATACCTTCGCGACGACGAACAATTCCAAATCCGGCACCCGGCGCGACTGGTTCTCCAGCCGCGTCACCGATTCCCGGCTCGTGTCCCAGCCGGAGAGTTGCAGCTTCAGGGCAAGCTGGTTCTGGGTCCACCCCTTGTGCGTGCGCAGTTTCCGCACTTGAGGGCCGATCACGTTCAGGTGTGCAGCAATTTCTTCGATGGCCGAAACTTAGCAGGCGCGGCCCGGCGGTTGTGGCTGCTTTACTGCACATGCAGCACCGTATTTTTCTTGCCGGGACCCGCTAGTTTTTGGGATTGTCCCCTCGGGAGTGTGGCGGTTTGGACGTGGTGAAATGGTAAATCTTTTCGCAAATCAACCACATGCCCGAAACATTGTTTGTAATTGCCCGGAATTCGGCCTAATTTGCAAGATCGGCGGGTGCGGCGGAATTCTTCAGAAGACCCTGAAAGGCTTGGAACCGGCAGACGGAATCGCATGAAGCCAAAGCTTCGTATAAAACGGTTTTATTATCGTAACGGTCGCATCCACACGGAAAACAGGGAAGTGGCGGGCATTTTTCATGGCGCTTGCCGCGTCTGGCATCG
>OCTA010000402.1_pt1 | contig 39840 bp, 39 predicted proteins | sample 1538991 | NCBI WGS metagenome assembly OCTA01 (sample SAMEA3539302, study PRJEB22396) | soil metagenome | biome: tundra; feature: field; material: soil | place: USA | collected 2010-05 | depth 0.15 m | reverse complement strand
TAGGTGGGGCCAGTTCAAGACGTCGCAGTGGGGCCAGTTCAGAGCATCGTTCTCAACCGAGCAGCTCCCCCAGCTCGGCTGCCGTTGCAAGGACGCTCATGGCCTCACGGACCGAGACGTCCGGCAGGATGACGCTCCTACCGTCCTTTAGGTGTAGGACAGCTGGCCGATCCCACTCCGGATCATCGTCCGAAGGCGCGTCGCGATCGATCTCGAAGTGCCAGGTCATCGGTCGGCCACATTGCGCGCGGCGCGGTCGATCGACTCGCGCGGAGTGGGCGCGGTCGGGATCCACTGCTCAAGCTCGGCGCTGATGGCCGCTCCGATGGCCGACAAGACCGCGCGGTCGCCTGGCACCCCTCCCGAGCACAGCGGCCCCGCAGGATGTGGCCGCGCCGCCGCGAATACTCCACTTTGACCACTCAAGTGAGGAACGGCGGCGTGACCACGCACCTATCGAGCACTAGGAGCGCTTATGACCATTGTTGACATCCTCATAATCTGGCTATGTGTTGACCTTCTTGTGGCCTGGGCGATTGCGCGACCCTGCCGAGACTCTGACCGGTCAATGGTTGACCGACCCTTGGACCTAGCTGTGAGCGATCCCAAGCGCGAGACAGACCATGCGACCATCGACCGCGAGCTATCCCCACATCCTGACCGATCATCGACGGGACACGGCCCGAGGCGTTGAGGGTCAACGATGGATCGCCCCGTTTGCATAACGGCTGCATAACAACGTGGTCGCAAATGGCGCATCCTGTGATCCTCAGCAACCACGTCCCCGATCACAACGGATGCCAGAGCGCCGGTTTCAAGACGTGCTGATCCTGGCGTGAGCCTCAAGGGTTTGTCGGTCAACGCCTGACCCTAGTGTGGGCGGTTATAGGCGCGATACAGACCATCCGATCATCTGGCCGGTAGCACCACCGTGCCAACCGATAGGACACCGATAGCAGAACGCCCGAGGGCAACAGATGGATCACAAAAGCGGGCAATTAGGGCAAGAATTGACCTCAAAAGACGGTCAACGGCCGATGGTGCCAAGATCGGCCATTGCACCTTTTGTGCTGCAAAAGTGATGTTTCCTGGGAAACTCTGGGAAAGCGTCATCGAACTCCTGTTTCGGTGGTCATCGGGTCGCCTCGTACAACTCGCCGCGCAGCTACAGACGACTCGCGCTCCGCGACAACATCCTGGTGAGCTTCCTGGGATCCGTGACCCTTATCGATGTCTGGCGCGCGCAGCCGCGAGCCTGCGCCGCGCATCACTGAGGGCGTCGGCCGGCTCGAGCCTCGAGGTCCGGCCGGAGCGGTAGCGAGCGAGGTTCAGCTTCGCGCGGGTCGTGGAGTCCGGCAGCACCACGGGCGCCACGGCAACGCGGCCGCGAGCCTCGCTGACCGGGGCATAGGACGGCTCGGCGCCGAGGGTCATAGTCGACGCCGTTCACGTTCACCGAACGGACCTCGAGAACGGCCGTCTGGCCGAGCTGTTCGGCCAGGACACGACGCTGGCGTGCCATGTCACGACCCGGGCGCGCAAGGGAGCCAGCGCGGCGCGGCGCAGCGACACTACGCCTGCCGCCGGGTTTGCTCCGCGCGGGGTGACGGTCACATCGCCATGGTGCAGAGAGGCCTCGAGGATGTGCCGAAAGGTGTCGCCGTTCTCCCAGCGCTGACGGACGATCTTAAATGCGAAGCTCATGTCCTCGATCAGCCCGTTCTTGACCTTGCGATTGAGCAGCATGACGTCGGGGTCGTCGTCGTCGAGGTCGGCCTCGACTCGCAGCCCGTGCGAGTCCTCGGACAGCGTCATGTTCTGGCCGGTCCGAGCCAGCGGTAGACCACTTCCGCCCTCCCCGTGGACCAGGTTGAAATGCACGTCCGGGCTCTCGGCCAGCGTTTTCGAAAACGCCCCACGAGACACGACCTCGTCGTAGAAGCCCATGTCATAAGGGCTCTCAGTGACGCTGGCATAGCCGACGAACGTGCTCATCGTTTCGCCTCCTGCTCCAGTTCGCGCGCCTGGTCATACAAGCGCTCCTGTTCAACCTCGAGCGCCTGAATCTTGCGGCCGATCTTGGCGAGCTCGATCTTCGCCCGTTCGCGCGTCGGCCGGTTCCTTTCCCACTCGGCGGCCTGGCGCTCGGCCGCGCGCTCTCGCTCGCGGCGTAGACGTTCCTCCTCGGCCTCGGCGGCGGCGAGACGCTGCAGTCGCTTGGCCTCCTGGCCTTCGTGCGCTTCCTTCTGCCAGCCCGTCAGCGGCTCCATCCGAGGGATAGAAGCCGCAAATTTGGCTTCCACAAGCCGTCGCTCGATGGCGGTGACGTCCTCGCCGGTCAGGTTCAGGTCGGAGGCCATCAGGCAGCCCTCAGCGCAGCAAGCTCGGTCTCAAGCGCGGCGTGGCGCAGTTTCAGCGCCTCAGCGTCGTTCGCCGCGTCGACTTCGGCGCAGATCGAGCGCATCACGTCTCCGCGTGAGCGGCCGCCTCGCTGGGCTGACCAGTCCACGCCAGAGGCCAGCGCGGCGAATGCGCGCTTGAGCCTTTCTTGGTCGCGCTCAAGCTGGTCGAGTCGGTCACTGTCGGTCGTCTTGTTCATCGCTTCCCTCTTCGTTGTCAGAAATGTCCACGCTATTGACGTGCTCACGCACCTGGAGCAGGGCATCACATGCGGCTGGAGGCAACTCGGCGAGCTCCGCAACCGCGACGAGCTCGCCGATTGCCGGCATCGGATCCCGGCCCTCGATCGCCGCGAGAGCGATCGCGGAATAACAGAGGATGATTGCCCGAGCGGCGCTCTCGGTTGGCGCTGCTACGCCCACGGTCACCGTCGTTATCAGCGGGCGTCCGTCGGTCGCGGCCGGTTCAGCCATCATCGACCACCAGCCGCATCATTGATCCGGCGGGCGGGGGCTTGCCCGACCGGATCGCGTCGGTGATCTTTGCGTTTGCTTTCTTCATGCGACGGCCTCCAGGGTCTCGCGCGGCCTGCGCCGCGGCTTGTACGCGGCGGCGCGGTCGATCGCCATCACCGCAGCCACCGCCAGATCGATGTGGTTGTAGCTGTGCTTGGCGTCCTTCGTGATCCGCGTTCCCCGAGCGTCGGTCTTGGTGACCGTGTTGGCGAAGTGGCGGGCGACGTCCGGGTCACCGTCGTGCGTCAACCGTCCGCTCATCACGAGCTCAAACACGCGCTGGCATGCGGCGATCATCGCGGGACCGGACTGTTTGAACTCCACGACCGGCAATCCCTCATCGCGAAGAGCCTCGAGGTCGCTACGCCACAGATACGGGTCGGAGGCGATCTCCCGCACACGCCACAGAGCGCACGCCGCGCGGATCGCTTCGAGCACCTCGGTCGCTGGAACAATCCAGTCGGGCGGATCATCAGGCCCACGCTCCCAGAACGCCACAAGCTCAAGGTGAGGGTTCGGCCCGATCGCGCACGCCACAATCGCGGTGGCGTCTCGGTTATAAGAGCCGTCAAAGCCGATCACCACGTCCTCTCCCTCGACGAGCTCGAGGTGAGGGTTAGCGCACGCCTCCCACGCGCCGGGGGCAAACCAATGCTCCTCGGTCTGCACGGGCTGGTTGAGCCAGTAGCGCCGGCAGTCGCCCTCGCGCTTGGTCGGATCGCGAAACTCGCCGATGATCCCGTCGAGGTTCGTCCAGACGGCCGCAGGCCCGTAAAGCCACTCCAAAGCGGCTCGAAGCTGCTCATCGTCGGAAATGTCGACGTCCATCGGCGCGGACTTGTGGTCAAACAGGAAACCCGGGCTGTTCGCCGCCTTATGCGTCTCCTCAGCGACAGACCCCTCACCCGGCGCGTACATCGTCGAGGTCTCCAAAAGCCAGCCGTTTGCGATCCGGCGTTTGGTGATGTTGCGAGTCAGGGTCGCGTGCAGACGCTTTAGCCGCGGATCGGTCCACAGATGCGTCTCGTCCGCTACCACGAACGTGCTCTTGCCGCCGTCCTTGCTCGTCGCTACTGCGGTGACCGGTTCGATGACACCGCCGCCGTCGAGGAAAATCCGAGTCAGGCCGACATCGACCGGGTACTCGTCGGCCGCGGCACCGTTGCGCAGCATGAACACGCAGTTGTCAAACGTGTTTCCCGCCTGCTGCTCCTCCGTCGCCACGCACAAGACCTCCGGTGAGACGACCGGCCGTCCGACCGGCTCACCGTCCGCGTCCCAGCCATCAAACCGGACCGGTGCGAGCAGCTCTGCGCACGCCAGCGCGCCCGCGATCTCAGACTTCGCGCGTCCCTTCGGCCGCGAGAAGAACGCGCGGCGATACACCCGCCGGCCAGCCAGCGGATGCTCGCGCGGCCACACCTCATAGACCTCAAAGATGAACCGCGCGAGCTCGACGTCGACGTTGATCGGCTCGCCCTGCACGTCACCGGGCCCGTGCACCAGATACGTTTCGATCCAGTCGACCACGACCGGCCCGAGCGTCGGATTGAGCGTCAGCGGACTCGTCTCAGAAGCCATCACGCGCTCGCGGTCAATCTCGGATCGGGCCGGGTAGGCGACTTCACGCGTGCCGCACGGCGAGCCTCAGCCTCCGAAACCCGCGCTATCTCCCATTGCAACCGTCGCCGGCTGATCGGCGTAAGCCCAAACTCGGCGCCCCGCAGCCGAATCTCGCGCGACACGTTGATCCGCTCGATCACGCTGTCAGCGCGATGGAAATCCTCGACCAGAACCGCCAGCATCAGCAGACCCGACACGTCCACGCTCGTGAGCTCCGGAGTGATCGGCGACTCCCACAGCTCCCGCCAGAACGAGCGCGTCAACGGATGCGGCTTTTTCACGGGCAGCCGCGGGATCGCGACCGGCTGCAGCGCCCGCAGGGTCGTTGCCGTGCTCGCGCGGTTGCGACGACGCCGCTGCGACGCCGGCTTGGGCAGCGGACCGGTCAACACGCACCCCCAACCCGTACGGATTGCGGGAGCACGGGGAAAGGGTCTGCGTGCCTGATCGCTGGAGTTCTACTCCCCCCGGTGGGGGGCCTGTGGCTGCGTGGCAGGGCGTGTGAGGGCATGCGACCGGTCTTGTGTTGCCTAGATGGGCCGCTGCGCCGGTGGGTTGCAACGAGGCTCATGCTGTGTGTGATCCCTTGCGACTGTTGCAATGCCGGCAAGCAGCGACGAGATTGTCTTCGGTGCTCGGGCCGCCGTTTGCTCTGGCGGTGATGTGGTCGACCGTGTCTGCGCGGCCGGTGCATCCGGGTAGTTGGAGTTGGCAGATGTGGTGGTCGCGTTTGAGGATCTGTCGGCTGATCTTGCCCCAGCCGGCGCCGTAGCGTTGGGTGCTGGTGCCGCGGCGTTGATCGCGTTGGCGTTCGGCGACAGTGCAGCGTTCGCCTGGACGGTGCACGCCTTGGCATATGTGGCAGGCGCGTGGCAGGCTCATAGCTCGTAGGTCGTGCCGGTGAGATCGACCGTGAGCCCGCTCGCGAGGTAGGTGCCGATCGTGACGATGCCCGTTGATGCGGCGATCGTGAGAAGCGGATCGTCCGATGTGGGCTGGGCGAGCGCGAGCTGAATCCGTTGCGAGCGCCTCACAGCGCTCCTGCGGCGGTGAACAGAGTTGCGTTGGGGAGCAGGTATTCGGGGCCGGTGAGGATGCTGCCGGCGAGCTCGACGGTTGTGTTGCCGACCGTTCGAGCTTGCGGTGTGAGGGCGCGAAACGCGCTGGCGTTCGTGGCGAGCGCCAGCGGCGTCCAAATGCCTCCCGCTTTGAGCGGGCCGAGCTGGCCTGCGAGCTGGGCGAGCAGGTCGCGTGCGGGCGAACCGGCCGGCAGGTTCGCTCCGGCGAGCATGCAGCCGTCACTGAGTGAGCCAGGGGCGCCAGCGGGGTCGGGCACGTCGAGGTTGACGCCGAGCGCGGCGATCCGGGCGACGGTGGTGTTCACCAGGCCGGCGATCTGCTGCTGATGCCGCGTTGAGTCGTAGACGGCGGTCGCGAGTTGGGCGCGCAGTTGTTCGAACACGTCAGGCGGCGTCGAGGTCGTCGGGGAAGGGCTCATAGCTCATCGCGCGGGCTGAGCGTGGTCGTTGTCGAGTGCTGCCACCGCAGTCTTGATCTGGCTCGCGATCTGCGCGAGCTCGGCTGCGACTGCGGGATCGCCGGCGTCGGGTTGCAGGACGTCGCGGACGGCCTCGAGCTCGGCGAGCCGCTGTGTAGCGTCGGCGAGGATCGCGGTCTGTTCGGTTTCAGCGGTCGCGGGCATCGGTGTTTGGCGGTTGTGCGCGGGTTGCGGCGAGCTTGTCGGCGACAGCACGATTGATGAGCCTGGACACGGTCGAGTCGTGCTCAATGGCGAGCTGGCGGAGCTGCTCGACGTTCTGAGGGTCAATGCGCGCGGTCACGGCCGTGCGCGGCGTGGTGGTGCTCATCGGGACGTTGCCTTTCGGACAGACGAAGCGTGCGTGCCGTGGTGTGGAGCGCTGCTTTGACCTCCGCAGCGCCGTATCCGGGACGGCACAAATACGACGGCTACAGCGTACACGGTGGCGATGTCGGAACCGTCAAAGTGCACGTTTCAGACCCTCCAGCCCGTGTGTGACCTCGCGAAAGAAGCCGCGGTGATCGCCGGGAGCGACCCGGCCGATCCGTGACTGGACGAACTCGAGCTCGGCGGCCATGGTCGCCAGCGCCGTGAGTAGCTCGGCGCATGTGGCTTCGCGGTTTCGACGTCGAGCCGCGTCGGCGAGATCGCGTTCGTCGCGATGGCTCAACCGCGGTTCAATGAAGCCTTCCAGGCGCCGCGGCTCGTTATCGCGTCGTAGCCGCGTCTCGGCCCGCTTGAGAGCGCGCGGATCGGGCTTGGCTTTCACGCCCCGGCCTCGAGGTACTCGTCGAGCCATTGGCGGCGGAACAGGACGCGGCTGCCGTCCTTGACGTGCCGTAGCCGGCGCTGCGAGACCAAGTTGTAGATCCGCTGTGGCCGGCAGGCGAGATGGTCGGCGGCTTGCTGGACCGTCAGCCACGGCGTCGACTCGCTCGGCCGTGTCAGGCGCTCAGCGAGCCTTGGTGAGAGCGCGTCGGCGAGCTGGTCTAGCGCCTGGGCGTCGAGCTCGGCGAGTAACGCTGCGGCGAGCGCGGTCATGCGCTGGGCCGTCCGTAGCACCGTGAGCAGCGGCCGTCGTCGGTCAAGTCGTCGCTGCCGTTGGCGCAGCAGCAGACCGGGGCACGTTCGGCCGTTGACGGTGTGCCTGTGCGTTTGTGCTCCGTGGCTGTGCCCTTTAAAGGCTGGGGCACATGGGCACGGTCGCTCTCAGGTGTGCCCGGGGCACGTTGGGGCACATTGGGGCACGTTGCGTCTTGGGGTTCATCATCGGCGCGATACAGGCGCAGCGGGTAGTGCCGGTTTGCGCGGCCTTCGGTGCGAACCTCGACGTATTTCTCGCTGACGAGGAGGTCGAGCGCGAGATCTTTGGCGTCGTTTCGCTGGCCTTTCACCGCAGTCCGCACGCTGCGCAGCGACAGGCCAGGATCGGCTTCGATCGCCTGGCTGACGCGCTCCATGAGCACGGTCGGGCGGAACGTGGTGCCGGCGGCGGGCTCGGGCGGTTCGAGTCTGATCCGCACGCTGCCGTCCGGTCCTGAGATCGCGCGCAGTAGTGCGACCTGGCCGTCAGCGGCGAATTCGCGCACGCGGCCGGGGCGATCCTTCTGCACGATGATCGAGACGAGCCCATCACGGCCGCGAGCGAACGGCTGCAGGACTTTGAGCGAGTAGGCGACGTCGACGCCCGCGAGCTTGTGCTGTGCGCCGATCGCGTAGCGGCCTCGCTGCTCGCGATCTTTGACGACGTGGTCGAGTGTGAGCACGGCCATGCCGGCCCAGGCGAACTTTCGCGGGAGCAGGTCGAGCCAGATGGCTACGTCGCTGTTGTCGAGCGGATTGAGGCCTTGCCGAGAGAACGCCTCGGTGACGCCGTCAATCACGGCGAACGTCGGCTCGGCGCTGAGCGCCTGGTCGAGGTCGCGCATTGCGGCCGGCGCGAGCGGCTCGTCGGGGCGGATGTAGACGAATCCCGTGGCGATCGCCGATGCGGCGGTGCCGAGGTCGAGTAGGCGCTGCACGACGTTCGCGGGCGAATCCTTGAAGTCGACGTAGATCACGGTCTCGCCCGCGGCGATCCGTTCCGCGCATGCCTTTAGCGCGAGCCAAGTCTTGAGCGCCTCGGGTTCGGCGTGCAGCGCGTGAATGCGCGCGGCGTACAGCAGGCAGCGCCCGTCCGTGCGCGCGAGCATCGACGGTCGCGTCTCGCCGTCCTCGCCGTTGAGCACCGCGTCGAGCGGGATCGGCGCCCACGTCGTTAGAGACTCGACGACGGCGGCCATCGAGTTCGTGCCGTCTGACGCAGCGGCCGGCTCGATGCGCCCGTCGATAGCTGCGAGCACGTCGCGCGCTGACGCGGTCACGCCGCCGCCCTTGATCTGTTGGCGGCGAGCAGCTCGCGGACCGCTGCGGCGATCGCCTCGGCCGAGCATTTCGAGGCGTCGCAGTAGACGCGGCCGTCAGAGTCGACCACGAGCGGCCGGTAGATCCGGTCGTCCCAGTGCGCTCGGCAGGCCGGGCAGCGCCAGCGGTGCAATCGGTAACGCGAGCGCTCAAGCTGGCCGGCATCGCCACGGACGAGATCAGGCGTCGAGACGGGCGGCCCGAGCGCGTCCGTGAGGCGCCGAATCAGCGCGGCCGTGGCGGTCGTCACGGCTTGGCCTTTCGGTACGCCTGCGCCGCGATGAGTAGGCGTCCGCCCAAGGCCAGTCCGCTTCATCCAGCACGGCCAGCAGACCACCAGACCGCGGTGGCTGTAGCGGCCGCCGAGCGGCTCGCCGCAGTCGGGACATGGCGTCGCCGTGGTCATGCTTGGCGCCGCAACTTGTCGAGCATGAACCGCGCGAGCTCGCCGGTTTGGATATAGCCCCAGCAGAGCCTGCAGCAGCGCAGTCCGGGAACGGCCTCGTCGCCGCAATACCGACAGTCAGCCGCGACCGGGCCTGGATCCAGCGCTAGCTGCGTCGATGGCGCGCCCAGCCGCGGGTATCTGCGCGAGCGACTACGATTCGCCACGACCGCCGCCCGCATCGGCGTTCTTCACGAGGCTCCCGTTGCCCGCGGGGGCCTCGTTCGTTTCGGGGACGATCTGATCCCGCTCGGCGTCGTCGAGCGCCGCGAGAATCCTCGGGAGGACGTCGCTGTGTCCTGGCGCGTACCCGGACTCGATCAGTCGGATGTAGACCGTCGAACAGTTCGCGCGACGGGCAAGCGCCTCCTGGCTGAGGTGCAGCGCGCGTCGGGTTTCGCGGATCAGTCCCCCGCGACGCGTACCGTTATCGCTAGACATGGGCACAGCATCGGGCCTCTCAGGGGGACATTTCCCCCAACCTTCCCCCCGGGTGCGCGTGGCCGCTGAACTGCTAGCCGCTGTCCTAGCCAACGAGCTGGTGCAGGATGTGCTTCTCGCGATCGGCCCTGAACCAGCCGTCGTCGGCAAGTGGAAGCACCGAGAGTCTCGAGACGATCCAGCGTATTCCGCCAGTTGGCACGTTGCCCGTACGCGGCGAGCCCAGCGGATCTACATAGTTCAACTGGCGCTGCGCGGCCTTGTCACGGGCACAGAGATCGACCATTACGCCTCTGTCATCGGCGAACGCCGGAGACTAGGGCTCTGGCCGAAGGGTCAGCCGCCGCCAATCGTCCTTGGGCATGACTATGTAGCCCGCGGTGTGACACTCGGACGCGACGGGCCTAAGCGCGCGACCGTGGCCCTCGCCGCGAGTGCCCTCTCGCAATGCGTCAAGTGCGGGCTCCAGGGTCTGCCCGAGAACCTGGACGATTACGAACAGAAGGCACGCGATCGCGTCCTCGCGTTCCTCGGGCTCGAGCGCCGCGTTGCCCGGCCGGCGCTGACACCCGCAGGCGCAAAGAAGCGGCGACAGCGCTCGGCGAAAGCGATGGCCCCGATCGTCGCAGCTGAGCGCGAACGGCTTGATGCGGAGGTTGCAGCGGGGCGCATGGTCCGGGTCTCCGAGTACGCCTACGTGAGTGCCGACTGAGCTACCTTCGCCTGAGGAGGCGGCTCTACTCCCGCTCGATCAGCTTGCGCTCCGGCTTCTTGCGGTGCTGAGGGAGCAGGCTAACGCCGGGACGATGCTGCACATCCGGAACGTGATCAATCGAGACCACTGGAGCCGGCGATTCGAACGGCAGGACATCCCCGCCTTCCCGCGCGACCCACGCCCGCTAGACCGGTCGATCACGCAGCCGCTTCCGATATAGCCCGGGGCGCCTCTGCGAGAACCAGGCGCCGTAGAACCCGGTGGGCGCAGTCGAGCCCACGCTTGGTGCTAGGAAGGCTATGTCAACGTTGAGACAGCACCGTCGCCCGATTGCTTCGTGGCAAGCGTATCCTTCAAAAATAGGCCGGGGCGACCCGCTAACGCCGACCCCCGGGCGCGGGAATGGCGTAGCGAGCGATGTCGCGGGCGCAACCTTGAGACGGATGTCTCAAGGTTGCATCTGGGCCGGCCGATTGGCTAGTGTACGTACATTGCTTGGTCGGCCCCCGGTAGAGGGGTAGCGGACTGAGCGCCGTTAGGCCCGTCGCAAGACGGGCCTAACGCATTTCGGGCGTAGACTCGGGGACCGGTGGCTCATCTCCGAAACGAAGACTACGTTGCGTTCCTAGATGAGTCGGGCGAGGACAACCTCCAAGTCGTATCTGGGGTCTCATTCCGGCGCGGTGGCTCCGCTCTGCGGAACGCCGTTGGCGAGATTTCGTCCGCGACCATCTTGGCAGCCGATCCGGGCGCACCGAAATCAAGGGGCGCGAGCTAGTCAGAGGCGAAGGCGTATCGATTCACGCTCAGAACCGAATTCTGGCCAGCGGAGGCGCTTCCCTCTCAGCGCTGGCGGCCGGACGCCTCTTCTATCGGGACGCTTGGAACACATCGCTGGCATTACAGAGGTCCGGGTACTAAGTGTTGGTCTTCAGACCAGATATCCGTTGGAGGCCTATTCCCTCTGGTTCTGGATGATGTACGCGGCTCTTGTTGTGAGGCCGAGAGCACCAAGACCACGGCTGCCGCTGGTCGTTATCGACGGTGAAGACGCGTCGTTTCGCGATGCGCAGGATCTTGTGGCGCATCGCTTCTATCGGACATTCAACCGCTGCCAGCCTTACGTCGCTCGGGGGCCAGAGTGGTTCGTCGGAGGCTCGGCTCATCAGGACAGTGCGCTGCACCCATTCATTCAGATGGCCGATTTGGTAGCTGGCGCCGCTCGCCACGCGATCGTCGGCCGTTCTCCGCAGGGCGATTGGTATTCAAGGCACTTGCGCCAGGTGGCCCAGGGTCGAGGTCGCGCTATCGAGATCTCGGCGCACTCCCTCCAGGAATTGGGAGCGCTGGCCCCGGCGGATATTTGCCGCAGTGGTTGGCGTGGTGCTCGCCTAGTCCCATAGCGGCTCCCCCACTCCCCCCGCTCGATTCAGAGGGGGGGGCATTCCACGACCGCCTCGTTCAAGTGCTCGCTGTCCCGCTGGCACTTTCGCTGACACGTAGCGCTGAAAAGCGCTCTATGCAGGCATTTTCAGAAGCCGAGCGCGAACTTGGCGTCTTCGCTCATCCGCTCCGGCGTCCAGGCCGGTGTGAACGTCATCGTCGGCTGCACGTCGGCGACGCCGTCGAGCTCTCCGACGAATTCCTCGATCTGCTCCGACACCTGCGGGCCGATCGGACAGCCGGGGCTCGTGAGCGTGTAGGTGACCTTCACGGTCTCGCCCTCGACCTCGACGTCGTAGATCAGGCCGAGCTCCACGAAGTCGAGCCCTAGCTCGGGATCGATCACGTCACGGAGCGCCTCGGTCACTTCGTCAACTGAAGCCATAGGCCCAGTGTAGAAGAGTTAGCGTGAATCACTTGTCAGACGGGACACAGCTTTGTATAAGTTTGTGGGATCGTCGACTTCCTTGACAAACCTCCGACCCTACGTTGCAGCGGCGACGAAGATCGGAGCACGCAGGGATCTCGCCGCCGGGCTTTGACGCGGGCGATCCGCTCCCAGGCGGACGTGATCATCGACCTCAGCGAACTCGTGTTCGCCGATACGTCGCTGATGCTCGACTTTGCGATGCTGGCCCGCCGTCTGCGAGTTCAGGATCGCGCGATCAGGCTGCGAGGCGCTCAGCCACAGATCAGGACGCTGATCGAACTGGTCGGTTTGCACCGGCTGCCCGGCGTGAGGCTGGAAGGTCCCACGCCGGCCGTGGTCTAGCTCAGTCGCCTTAGTCGCCTTAGTCGCCTCAGTAGCCTTCACTCACAGATGCTGGTCGCACCACTGATATTGATCTGTTGGCTGGCCGCTGAGCTGTACGTGGCGATCAAGGTGGGTGACGCGATCGGAGCCCTGCCGACGGTGGTGCTGCTGCTCGCCAGCTGGCCGATCGGCGCTTGGATCGCCCGTGCCGAGGGTCGTGCCGCGCTGGCCCGCCTGCGCGCCGCCCTGGCCGAAGGCCGGGCGCCCGGCCGGGAGGTCCTGGACGGCTTCCTGATCCTGGTCGGCGGAGGCCTGCTGATGGTGCCCGGCTTCATCGCCGACGTGGTCGGAATTGTGCTGCTGATCGGGCCCACTCGTGCGCTGGCGCGCCGGGGGGTGCTGCGCAACCTCCAACGGCGCCTGGCCGCTCGACCGGGGGCCGGAGGCCCGGGCGCCGGGCGCCCCGGGGCATCGACGACACGGGGGTCCTCCGGTTATGACGTCGACTCAACCGCCACCGACATCCGACCGCCCCGGCTGGACCCGTGACGGCGGGCGCGACGGCAGCGTTTCGATCGGTCTCCTTCGGCGACCTCGACGGCGATCTCTGGGGAGCGGCGATCGACGGCGAGCTTCGGCTGCTGGCGCTGGGCACGCCGGACCGCCGGCAGCACCGATTGGGACGAGATTCGATCGACTGGACGGTCTCCGGCGAGCGATGGACGCTGACCGCAGACGGGCTGGAAGTGGCGATAGAACCCTGTGATCGTCCCGCAGAACCGGCCGGCGGGAACGGCGACACCGGTGCCGGACTCGACCAGCTCTGTCACGTTTCAGGCCGGATCACGATCGACGGCGTCGAACACGAGATCGATTGCCCCGGTACCAGGACCACCCGTGATCAAGGCCTGGATTTGTCCGGCCTCGACTCGCTGCGCGGCGTCTGCGCCTGGTTCGGAGCCGGCGAAGGGCTGACCTTGCTGTCGCTGCGGCCCCGCGGCGCTGCCGATCACTCACGTGATGTCGCCACCGCCTCCGTGTTTGCGCCCACGGCCTGGCAGGCCGTGGCCGAGCCGCGGCTCTCCACCACCTACACGGCCGATGGTGCCCCCACCCGGGTCGGATTGGAGCTGTGGCCCGAGGACGGCGAGCAGCATTACCCCCGCCGCGCGGGCGGGGAGGTCGCCGGCCCGGCCGTCGATCTGCAGACGGACGGGCTTAGGGTCCGCGTGGCGCCTCTGCGCTGCCACAGCGGTGACCGTGAGGGGTCCGGCGTGTACCTCCTGGTCCGCCGAGGATGAGCCAGATCGAGGCGGTGATCAGCGACTTCGGCGGCGTTCTCACCTCACCGCTGATCGACTCGTTCAAGGCGTTCAGGGACTCCTCCGGGGTCTCGCTGGAGGCGATCGGCATCGCGATGGCGACGATCACGCAGCGCGACGGCGCAAATCCGCTGTTCGAGCTTGAGACGGGTCGCATGACCGAAGCGCGGTTCCTGGAGTCGCTCGCGGCGCAGCTGAGCCGCCAGCTCGGACGCGAGATCGCCCTCGACGGCTTCGGCGAGCAGTATCTGGCGCACCTGCACCCCAACCAGCGCCTGATCGATTACATGCGCGAACTGCGCCGGCGCGGTTACAAGCTGGCGATCTGCACCAACAACGTCCGAGAGTGGGAGCCGCTCTGGCGCGCCAAGCTACCGGTCGACGAGATCTTCGACGTGGTCGTCGACTCGGCGTTCGTCGGCGCGCGCAAGCCCGAGCGGCTGATCTATGACATCACCCTCCAGCGCCTCGCCGTCGACCCGCAGGCCGCGCTATTGATCGACGACATAGAGCTGAACTGCAACGCCGCCCGTGAACTGGGGATCAAGGCGGTTTGGTTTCAATCCACCGACCAGGGGATCGCCGACGTCGAGGCGGCGCTCGCTAGCCGCTAGTTGTCAATGCCGAGGCGGTCCCAGCAGTAAAGCTCCAGGCACTCGGCGGCCAACTGGGTGCAGCGCTCTTCCGACAGCCAGGGGAGCACGGTGTCGAACGCCTGCTCCTCCCCCACGCCCGCCTCAAACGCCTCCTCGCCTCGGAACCCCGCGGCGATCTTGAGTGCCTCCCGCCGGTTCTCGCCCAACGACGGGAACACGTTGACCAGGAACTCCTTGTTCGGGAGCGGATGACCAACCTCTAGCGATACGTGCCATGCCGCGAGCAGCGACAGATCGTGCTCGTCGAGATCGGCCACTGCCTTGGCGTAGTGGGACTCGAGCTCGGACTCCGGAATCTCGTCAACCCACGCGCGTACGACCTCGCCCAGAATCTGGCGGCGTGCCTCACGCCCGACCGAGTCGGCGATGACCCGGATGGCGTTCTGCGGTTCGATGAAACAGAGTGGCATTTCGGCTCCCACTGAGGGGTCTAGACGCCTGGAAGGTAGGCGGTGGCCCGGACGGAGCTGTGAACCGGCGCGCGCAGCGGTGCTATCTAAAGGCGCAGCGCCGACCGCGCGGACTCCAGCGCGTCGGCCGCCGGCTCGGCATCGGACCCCAGCCCGAGCGAAGCGCGGGTCCCGGCCTCCCAGTTGTCCAAGCCCAGGTCAAGCGCCTCCAGCGGGAGCTCGCAAGCCTGCGCCAACTCGTTCGCGCGCCGGTCCAGCAGCAGCGGATCGCCGATCCCCAGCACGCGCTTGGCGCCGAGCGTGACCTCGTTGTCGCCGCCCAGCGACAGGCTGGCCGGTCTGAGCTCGTAGACACCGAGCCGGTCCAGCGTAACCAGCAGATCAAAGCGGGCCGCTCTATGCAGCCCAGGGAGCGCGAGCCGCTCGTAGGTCCGCGCAAACCGGCGCTCCGCAGTCCAGGCGGTCTCTCCGGTGAAGGAGGCGGCCTGGGAGCCCGCGCGCGCGGCCCAGGCGCGATAGGCCTCAAGCGTGCGCCCGGAGCCGGGCTGGTCGTGCGCGCCCCGCGGTCCGAACTGCGCATCGCTGAGATCGGGCAACTCCCCTGATGACCAGGACGTTCGCACGCGCTCGATCTCGGCGAAGGGCTGCTCATCCTCAAGCGGGCATAGATATGCGATCAGGAACGCCAGCCAGCTGCGCTCCTCGATGTCCTGGGCTGCGGAGGCGACGGTGGCGTAGAGACCGGGCGGATCGCTTTCCAGGCGGGCCAGGCGACCCGCGGCATAGGCCAGTTCCTGCGCCAGCCGGTCGGCATCCGCGCTTGAGCGCAATCCCGGCGCCAGCGAAGACCGGTAGCCGTCCTCGGCCCCCCGGGCGAGTTGGCGAACTCGCATTCCGCCGCCGGAGCGGCTCCCCGTCCGCGGACCGCCAGAGCCGGCGGTCCCAGATGGCGCCGCACGCTCGCGTGGCGGGTTCGCGCGCGGAGCGCTCGTTCGGGGCGCGCTGGAGGAGAGCACCGGCCGCAACTCGATCTGCTGCTCGCGGGCGCAGATCGGACAGTTCTGAACCAGGTGGTTATGACGGCAGAAAGTCGGCACGTGCTCCATTCATCGTTGCACGCCGCCGACATCGGCTGCAACGTCGGACCCTGGCGGAGCTTCGGCGCCGCGCCGCCGGATAGGATGATCGACCCAAACGGGCCCGCAAGACGACCCGGTGGCAAGGGGAGGCGAGGTGAAAGGCGGTAGTCAAGAGCAGCACGAATCGCGCCGTTCCGTGCGCGGACGGCGTGTGACCCTCTTCGCGACGATCGCGCTCGCCGGCGGGCTGGGACCCGCGGCCTCGATCGCACTGTCGAACGCCGGGACGACGGCCGCGGTGGCGGCACTTTCTGGCCCCACGACGACGACCACGCCGATCACCACGACCACCACGACAACGACGACCACCACCAAGCCGCCCAGCACGCCTCCCCCGGAGATCACACCCCAGACCGGGAAGCCCTACGTCCCAACGCTCGGCGACTGGGAGGGAACCGTCAACGGATATCCGGCGAGCTTCTCGCTGCTCTCCGAGCCCGGTTTCGCGCAGCGCTTCGGCACGCCGGCCTACGGCTTTGAGAACCTGGTCCTGCTGGTCCCCAACCGGTGCCCGCCGTCCTCATCGGACTACCTGGAGGACCTGCTCACCCTCGGCCAGGCCAGCCCGGTGCGCCGCCACGGCGGGTTCGGCCTCACCCAGGGTTTTGCCGGTGGTCTGGACGGGGCTCGCAGCGCCTCGCTCTCAGCCGGCTACCAGGTCGCCTCCGGCGGCTGCCAAGGCAAGTTGACCTGGCACATGCATCCCGCCAAGCGACGTGCGATCCAGGATGGCACCTGGAGCGTGCGGTTCTCAGATGGCGAGTCGGGCAAGTTCGAGGTGATCGCCGGCGGACGGCTGGTGACGTCGATGCACCTGCCGGCGGAGCTGAAGCCCTGCGGGGGCCCATACGGCGACGTCGACCTGTTCATCGGCTCCGGCGCAACCGTCAAGCTGACCCAGCCGTCCATGCGGGTGTCGATGAGCTTCACGCGGACGCGGGCCACGGGTCAGCTGAGCGTCGTCGGTGGCACCTGCTCTAACAGCCGCTTCCCGCTGAGCGCCAAACTCCGGCGGCCCGGGCCCTGACGTCGCTCACCGTCGCGCCACGCCGCCCGGTACCTGCGTGGCGCGTCTGAAAAGCGCGCGCCGCTCTGTTGAGTTGCGCCGTGGCGCCCCAACTGTCTCCGCAGGCCTTAGTACTACTCAGGCGCGCCTGGCAGCCGCCCGATCCCGCCCAGGAACAGCTCGGTCGCAAAGCGCGCGGCACCATCGATGTCGACCGGCGTGCGCTCGGCCATCCGGATTCCCAGCTCCAACCCGACGCCGACCATCGCGCCGGCCAGAAAGTCGGCGTCCACGGGCGGCAGATCGCCGCGCGCGATCGCGAGCTCGAGGTCGTCCAACAGCTCATCGACTCCGGCCCCGAGCAGCGGATCGCCGAACAGCGATCGGATCGGCCCGGCGTTGCGCTGCATCAGCTTCAACACCATCCGATCCTCGATCACGAAGGAAAACCAGGCACGGTAGGCGTCGCCGACGAACTCCTCCAGCGTGCCGGCTCCGGCTCGGACCGTTCGCAGCCGCCGGCGGACCTCCTGTGCGCTCTCGTCGATCACCGCGCGGAACACCGACTCCTTGTCATCAAAGTAGTTGTAGAAGGTCCCCGAGGCCAGCTGGGTGCCCCGGATCACATCCCGGACGCTGGCGGCGTCGTAGCCGAGCTGCGCAAACACCTCGCGCGCGGCGTCGAGGATCAGCTCCCGGTTGCGGGCCTTGCCGGCGGCCCGCTTGCCCGTCACGGCCGCCGCACCCGTCATCGGACTGCCGCCGCACCCTTCATCCAGCTGGCGCCGCACGCGTCATCGGGCTGCGCTGGCCGTGGCCGTCATCCGACTGCGATCCGCGCGAGGGTCATCCGATCGAGGCCGGCTGCTGCACCGCGGCCCTCGCGGCGACGGGCAGGCCGAACCCCTGCGCCCGCGCGCGCTCGCTGCCGGCCTTGAGCTCCTTGCCGATGTCGTGGAGGTAGTTGTCGAAGTCGACCTGCATCGTGTGTCGCTTGGAGGCCACGTAGCGCTTGAACATCTTGGCCCGCTCGCGACGGATGTCGGCTTCCATCTGCGAGATCGACGGGAGGCGATACTCCCCCCGGAGGTAGGCGGCGATCCAGCGACCCTGCGCCTCGGCGAGCGGCATCGTCGCGCCCAGCGGCTGCAGTAGGGCGATGAAGAACAGATTGTCGATCCCGGGCTTGAAAACCCGCTTGAACAGCGGCAGGTCGTTGTCAGGCGCGGAGATGAAGTCCTCTTCGAAGAACGGGAAGCTGACCTTGTAGCCCGTGCACCACACGATCACGTCGACGGGCTCGAGGCTGCCGTCCTCGAACCTAACCCTGTCGCCCTCCAGGCGGTCGAGGTTGGGCTTCCAGGTGATTTCGCCGTGTGAGATCCGGTTGAGAAAATCGGCCGAGACCGTCGGATGTGCCTCGCCGAGCTTGTGGTCGGGCTCCGGCAACCCGTAGTCGCGCATGTTGCCGACTCCGATCCGGAACATCGCGGTCAGGATCGCCTGGCGAAATCCCCACGGCAGCAGCGGCGTAAGCGCGTTGACCCCGATCTGGTCCAGCGGGCGACCGAACAGATACTTGGGCAGGATGTATGCGCCGCGCCGTGAGGAGATCAACGTCCGGCGCGCGACGAAGCTCGACTCGACGGCAATGTCCATCGCGCTGTTGCCGATCCCCACCACCAGGACGTTCTTGTCGCGCAGGTCGATGTTGTCGACGTAATGGTGCGCGTGCATCTGGACGCCGTCGAAGCTCCCCGGAAAGGGCGGATCGGGCCAGCGGGGATCCCAGTGGTGTCCGTTGGCTACCGCCAGGGCGTCGTAGCGACGCGTCTCGCCGGTGCTGAGCGTGATCTCCCAGATCCCGTCGCGGTCTCGCGCGGCGTGTTCGACACCGGTCTGGAACGTGATCTCGTCGCGGAGCCCGAACCGATCGACGTAGGCCTCGAAGTACTCGGCGATCTGGGTGTGATGGGGGAAGTCCGGATAGGTCTGGGGCATCGGGAAGTCCGAATACTCCATCCGCTCCCGTGACGTGTTGATGTGCAGCGATCGGTAGGCCGAGGACATTCCGTTGGTGTTGCCGAAAACCCAGTTGCCGCCCAACCGATCGGATTTGTCAAAGCAGTCAAACGGGATTGCGCGCTCGTGCAACGTCTTCACGACGGCGATCCCCGACGAACCAGCGCCGATCACGCACACCCGAGGCAGGCCGGATCCACCCATTCCGCGAACTTACAAAAGAATGACGGGGGCGTCAAGTTTCTGACCCGCCGCCGTCCTCAGCCGGAGGCGACCCCCTCAGCCGGACGCGACCCCCTCAGCTCGACGCGACCCAGTCCGAGCGCTGGTCCTCGGGCTCCACGCCCCCTGCCGCCTCGCCGCGACGATGCTCACGGCCGCGCTGGATCACCTCACGGAAGCTCCGGAAACGGAAGATCAGCACCAGCGCGCCGAAGCCCAGCGCCGAGCTCAGGACCGCGGTGGCGATCTGCTGGCCGACCGAGAACGAGGCCACGTCGGCGTTGCGGGCGAAGATCGTCAGCAGCAGCGCCTGCTGAACTCCGGCTCCGCCGGGCGTGAACGGGAACACCGAGGCGACCACCTGTACGGCCAGCACCAGCAGCGCGTTGCGGACCGATCCGCCGATGTGAAAGGCGTCCAGCAGCGCCCAGTAGGAGGCGAACCGCGCCACCCAGCTGGCGGCCTGCCAGGCGGCCATCTCACGCTGCCATCGGTGGCGGTCGCGCAGGATCGTCAGACCCTGGCGCACGCGCTGCCAGAAGGCGCGCACACGGGCCGACAGCAACGCGAAGGCGACCAGGAAGCCGATCCCCAGCACGGTCAGGAAGAACAGCGTGAAGCGCATGTGCGAGGCGAAGAAGCTGATGTCGAACGCGGGCAGCTTGGAGAAATCGGGCGGCTTGGGGAATACGCCCTGGGTGAACGCAAAGCACATCACCAGCAGCCCGACGAGCCAGTCGAACACCACCCCGGTGGAGAGACCGGCGGCGATCGCCGGATAGCTGGAGGGCGGAATCGCGATCCGCGTCAGGAACAGCTGCGCGATGTTGCCGCCGCCCAGTGGGAACACGTTGTTGACCGCGTAGCCGACCATGTAGGCGCCCCACACGTCCCGCCAGCGCACGGCAACGCCGGGATAGGCGGCGCGAATGGCGTTGAACAGCGCCCGGGAGCGCAACAGCAGGTACAGCGCGTAGCAGGCCAGGCCGATCAACAGCGAGATCCAGCCGAGGTTGGCCAGCTGCGAGAAGAACTTGCCGGCCGAGTCGAACAGGTGACTGATCGTGCTCCCGATCGAGGCGTGGGCGTGATTGTGCAACGCGACTGCGGCGCTCAGCGTCGGCATTCCCACAAGGTCGCATACCGAGCAGTCGGCCGCCCACGCCGGGCGCAAGTGCGCGGCAGGGCCCGCGACGAAATCAGTGGCGGAATTCGACGCTCGAGGGCCGGATAAGCCGTCAATGATTCCGCCGCGGGCCCGCAAAGAAGCCCGGGGGACCCAGATCCATCTGGGTCCCCCGGAGAGTCAGGGAAGTGGGGGCGCAGTTCCCTGACCGACACGGGCGGGTTTCCCCGTCCCAAGCCTTTCTAAACCTTTCAGTCGCACTCGCCCGCTCCCTGCGCACGGCCCTCGATCCGCGGCTTAACCTAGCAGCCCGCTCCCTGGCACGCGTATGAGAATTGTTAGGAACCTCGCGTTCCGGGTCCCGTGAAGAACTCTTCGCCCGGTCTTACGGTCCCTGCCGCCTCGGCCTCGTGACGAAGCGTACGATCCGCCTCGCCGCTCCACGCGCCCACTGCGAGCATCTCCCGATCGGCGTCCATCGGGCTACCGCCTAGGTCGGCGTTGACGATCCGGGCGCACTTGCGACCCTCGGAGATCGCGGTGACGATCAGCGACTGGCCGATCCGGGCGTCGCCACACGCATACACGCGACCGGTGGACGTCCGAAAGGTCTGCTTGGTGCGAATGTTGCCGCGATGATCCAGCGCCAACCCCAGCTCTTGGACAACACCGTCGTGTTCGGGGTGCTCAAAACCGATCGCGATCAGGACCAGGTCGGCCTCCAGCACGAACTCGCTACCGGGCACGGGCGTTAGGTCGCGCGACGAGGTCCCCGTGACCTGGCGGGCGTAGACGTGGCTGACCGCCTCGTCGCGGCCGCCGAAGCCGGTCACCTCCGTCCCCCAGCGACGCTTGCCACCCTCCTCCAGCGCATAGGTGCTGGAAGTCCGTTTGGGCGGCAGCGGCCAGGGGTGGCGGGGATCGCGTCCGGTCTGCGGCAGCGCGGCGTACACGTCGAGCATCACGACGCCGTAGGCCTGCTCCCGATGGGAGTTGGAGATGCAGTCCATGCCGGTGTCGCCGCCCCCGATCACGATCACCTTCTTGCCGCGGGCGCTGATCTCGGTCCCGGGCACCGGCTCGCGGGACGGCCGGCCCTGCTCGGCCGCCACCCAGCGGTTGCGCTGGTAGAGGTAGTCCATTGCGAAATGGATCCCCCTCAGTTCGCGCCCGGGCGCGTCGAGATCGCGTGAGACCCGTGAGCCGACGGACAGGACGACCGCATCGAAGCGCTCCTGCAGCTCCTGCGCGGTGATATCGCGGCCCACGTCGGTGTCGTAGATGAACTCGATCCCCTCCTGCTGCAGGATCGACACGCGCCGGTCGATGATCGACTTCTCCAGCTTGGCGTCGGGCACACCGAAGCGCAGCAGCCCGCCCGGGCCCTCGTCGCGCTCGTAGACGGTCACCGCGTGGCCACAGTGGTTGAGCTCGGCGGCGGCGGCCAGGCCGGCGGGTCCGGCGCCGATGACCGCCACGGTCTTACCCGAGCGCCGGTCGGGCGGCTCGGCCACAACCCAGCCCTCCTTATACCCGCGCTCGATGATCGCCAGCTCGATTTGCTCGATCGTCACCGCGTCGTCGTTGATGGCCAGCACGCAGGCCGACTCGCACGGGGCCGGGCAGATCAGGCCGGTGAACTCAGGGAAGTTGTTGGTCGAATGCAGCTGATCGAGGGCCTCGTGCCATTTGTCGCGGTACACCAGGTCGTTCCAGTCAGGGATCAGGTTGCCCAGCGGGCAGCCCTCGTGACAGAACGGCACCCCGCAATCCATGCAGCGCGCACCCTGACGCCTGAGTTCCTCGTCTGACTGCAGCGTGAAGTACCGGTTGTAATCGTGCACGCGCTGGCGCGGGTCACGCTTATCGAAGCCGACCCGGTGGATCTTCAAAAACGCGCCAAGCTCACCCATGGTCTCGGGAGGCTAGCAATGCGCCTGCCCCTGCCAGCGCCACGCCCCCGGCGGGTTAGAGTCCCGCGCTGCGCATGCTCTCCCGGACCGCCTTGCTGGCCGTACTCGCCGCGATCGCGCTGACCCTCGCGCCCGCCAGCGGCCAGGCTACGCCCTCGATCTCGCTGCAAACGGGATCGACGCAGGTGACCAGCGCAACGCAGCTCGTGCTCTCCGGTCAGGTCAGCGGCGCGCCGGCCGGGGCCCTCGTGGACCTCTACAAGAGTCCCTATCCATACCGGTCAATGGCGCTGGTCAGGACGGCTAGCCCCAGCGCGGGCGGGACTTTCTCGTTCGTCGTGGCGCCGGATCGCAACACCCGCTACAGCGCCCAGCTGACCGGTAGCCCCGCGACGGCGACCGTGGTGATCGGGGTGATCGGGCGCACGCTGACCAAGCTGCGCGCGCTCCCGCTGGGGCGCGCCGATGTGACGATCGTCGTCTTTCACCCGCGGGACCTGCGCTGGGGCGGCGCTCCGGTGAGCTGGTCGTTTGCCAGCGGATCCAGTGGTCGCTTCCTCATCGACGCCTCCACGCGCGCCTACCCGCTGAGTCAGTCGGTGTCGGTGCTGCACATCAGCATCGCGCTACCGGCCGGGCGGTATCGGTTCCGGGCCTGCCTGCACGCTCCCTCCGACCACGCGCTGCTGAACCCCCGCCGGCCGCCGAGGTGCTCGGGACGCGGCTACCAAGGGGGCGCCTCGCTGCCGGTGGGCTTCCCGGGACCCGCCGCGATCTCCCGCGCCGCGGCCTACCTGTCGAGCCGGATCGGGCGGACCGCGTTCGCGGTGTTCGACAGCGAAGGCCGCCTCTCCGGCCTGCACGTGCACTGGACGTTCACCACCGCGAGCGTGGTCAAGGCGATGCTGCTGGTGGCTTACCTCCGTCGCCTGCACGCGATGGGCCAGCACCATGTCGACGCCTACAGCAACTCGTTCCTTTACCCGATGATCCACATCTCCGATAACAACGCGGCCACGCAGTGCTGGTCGATCGTCGGCGACTCCGGGCTCTACGCGATCGCCGCGGCGGCCGGGATGACGGAATTCTCGGTCTCGGGCTCGTGGTTGAACGCCGAGCTCAGCCCCGCCGACCAGGCGCGCTTCTTCTTTGAGCTGGACTCGCTGATCCCGCCCGAGTTCGTCGGCTACGCCCGCTACCTACTGTCCACGATCGAGCCCTCGCAGACCTGGGGCATCCCGGTGATCGCGCGGCCGCTGGGCTACGCGGTGTTCTTCAAGGACGGCTCGGAGCCGACCGCGCTGGGCCAGCTCGTGCATCAGATCGCGCGGCTGGAGGGCCACGGGCGGACGTTCGCGCTGGCGATCATGACCGACGGAGACCCCACGATGCAATACGGGATCGACACGCTCCAGGGGCTTACGGCCGCGCTGCTGGGATGATCGGCGGCGATTGACCGAGCCGCGCCAGATCGTCCCACGCGGGCCGTTCTCGCTGCCGGCAGCGTCCAGATTCGGGTTCGGGCCCAACGAGGGGCGCCCGCCGGCCTTCGACGGCGCGATGCGACTGGCCTTTGCCGTCGACGGCGGCCGCGGCTATGCCGGCACAGTGCTGCGCCAGTCAAAGGCCGACGGCCCGGTGAGCGTCGAGCTGGAGCTGGCGGCGGGTGCCAATCCTGACGCGGCGCTGGCTCAGGTGGCGCGGGTGCTGTCCCTCGATCACGATGGCGAGCAGTTCATGCGCCTGGGCGACCGCGATCCGGTGCTCGGTGACCTGCAGCGAACCCACCACGGACAGCGCCCGGTCCTGTTCCATTCCCCTTACGAGGGCGCGGCCTGGGCGATCATCTCGGCGCGGCGTCCCTCGGCGCAGGCGGCCAAGGTCCGCGCCACCCTCAGCGAGCGTCTGGGAGCCGCGTTTGAGCTGGCGGGGCGGACCTTGTGGGCGTTCCCGCAGCCGGAGCGGATCCTGGAGCTCGAGTCCGGCTTTCCGGGACTGAACGACCAGAAGGTGGCGCACCTGCAGGGGGTGGCCGCGGCGGCCCTGGACGGGCGTCTGGACGTGCCGGCGCTGCACGAGCTCGGACCTGAGCGCGCCTATCAGGAGATCCAGCGCCTAAACGGGCTCGGACCGTTCTACGCCGGCCTGGTGGTGCTACGGGCCTCCGGCTTTGCCGACGCGCCACTGCTGGTGGCCGAGCCCCGTGTGCTCGGCCACTTTGCCCGTTTCTACGGCCTGGATGAGGCGCCCAGCCTGGAGCGCTTCACGGAGATCGCCGAAGCCTGGCGGCCGTTTCGCACGTGGGTGACGGTGCTGCTGCGGCTGGCCGGCGACCGGGCCGCCGTCTGATCGGACCCTGGCCTCCGGCCACGCCTGATCGGACCCTGGCCCCCGGCCACCCGACCCCCGCCTTATCGAACCCCCGATCAGAGGCTGGTCAGAGAACGCCATTGGATGGCGCTTTTCTTACCAGCCCCCACCGTGGCGGATACGTCCCTCGCTTAGGCCTCCACGGCCTCGCGCTCGCGCTCGGCCAGCTCGGCCAGCACGCGCTTGTAGTCGCGCGGCATCACCTTCACGAACTGCTCACGGGCACGCTCCCAGGACGCCAGCACGTTGCGCGCCACCAGCGAGCCGGTGCGCTGCGCGTGCTCTGAGATCAGCGCCTTGACCTCCGCCTCGTCCTCCGCGGCCATCTCCTCGAGGTCAACGAGCTCGGTGTTGCAGCGACCATCGAAGCGCCGGTCCTTGTTGTACACGTAGGCGACTCCGCCGCTCATCCCGGCGGCGAAGTTGCGCCCGGTGGTCCCGAGCACCACCACCCGGCCGCCGGTCATGTACTCGCAGCCGTGATCGCCGACTCCCTCCACGACCGCCTGCGCGCCGGAGTTGCGCACCGCGAAGCGCTCGCCCGCCAGGCCGCGGAAGAACGCGCGCCCGGCGGTCGCACCGTAAAGCACGGTGTTGCCGACGATCATGTTCTCCTCGGCCAGGAACATCGCTGATTCCGGCGGGCGAACCGAGACCACGCCACCCGACAGGCCCTTGCCGGTGTAGTCGTTGGTCTCGCCACGCAGCGAGAAGGTCACGCCCGGGGCCAGCCAGGCGGCGAAACTCTGCCCCGCCGAGCCGGAGAACGAGATCTCGATCGTGCCCTCGGGGAGGCCGTGCTCGCCGTGGCGGCGGGCGATCTCGCCGGACAGGATCCCGCCGACGGTGCGGTTGACGTTGCGCACCGGGATCGGGCCCAGCCTGACCTGCTCGCCCCGCTCCAGCGCCGGGTTGCTGAGGCTCACGAGCTCCCAGTCCAGCGCGTCGTCGAGCACCGGCACCTGCGGGCGGGTCCGGCGGCGCGAGGTTCCGGGCGGGAGGTCCGGGCTGGTGAGGATCATCGACAGGTCCACGCCACGAGCCTTCCAGTGGTCGATCGCCTCGTCCATCTCCAGCAGATCGGTGCGTCCGATCAGATCCTCAAAACGCGCCACGCCGAGCGAGGCCATGATCTGGCGCACCTCCTCGGCCACCAGCATCAGGTAGTTGACGACCTGCTCCGGGGTGCCGCGGAAGCGGCTGCGCAGCTCAGGATCCTGGGTGGCGATGCCCACCGGACAGGTGTTCAGGTGGCAGACGCGCATCATGATGCAGCCCATCGCGATCAGCGGCGCGGTCGAGAAGCCGAACTCGTCGGCGCCCAGCAGCGCCGCGATCACGACGTCGCGCCCGGTCTTCATCTGCCCGTCGACCTCGACGGTGATCCGCGAGCGCAGGTCGTTGAGCAGCAGCGTCTGCTGGGTCTCGGCGACGCCGATCTCCCAAGGTATGCCCGCCGCCTGGATCGAGGACTGCGGCGAGGCGCCGGTGCCGCCGTCGTGGCCCGCGATCGTGACGTGGTCGGCGTTGGCCTTGGCGACGCCCGCGGCCACCGTGCCGACGCCGACCTCGGAGACCAGCTTGACCGACACGGAGGCGCTCGGATTGGCGCAGCGCAGGTCGTAGATCAGCTGCTTGAGGTCTTCGATCGAGTAGATGTCGTGGTGGGGCGGCGGGGAGATCAGGCCGACGCCGGGGGTCGAGTTGCGGATCTTGGCGATGTAGTGGTCGACCTTGTGGCCGGGCAGCTGTCCGCCCTCGCCGGGCTTGGCGCCCTGGGCCATCTTGATCTGCAGCTGATCGGCGTTGACGAGGTAATGGATCGTGACGCCGAAGCGCCCCGAGGCCACCTGCTTGATCGCCGAGCGCCGCAGGTCCCCGTTCGGGTCGGCGACGTAGCGGGAGGGGTCCTCCCCGCCCTCGCCGGTGTTTGACTTCCCGCCGATCCGGTTCATCGCGATCGCCATCGTCTCGTGCGCCTCGCGGGACAGCGAGCCGAGGCTCATCGCGCCGGTGCTGAACCGCTTGACGATCTCCACCGCGGACTCCACCTCGTCGAGTGCCAGCGGTTCGGACGCCTGACGCAGCTTCATCAGCCCCCGCAGGGCGGCCTTGTGCGTGGCCTCCTGGTTGGCGAGCCGGGCGAATTCGGCGTACACCTGCTCGGGTGACTCGCCGACGGTGAGATCCGGCGAGGCCGGCGCGCGCACCGCGTGCTGGAGCTTGGCGATCGTGTCGGGATTCCACATGTGCAGCTCGCCGTCGCGGCGCCATTGCAGAACGCCGCCGACCGGCAGCAGATCGCGGCCCGTCTTGGGGTAGGCCCGGAAGTGGCGCTCCAGCGCCTCGGTGCACAGCACCTCCAACCCGACGCCGCCGATCCGTGACGCGGTGCCGGTGAAGTGCTTGTCGATCAGGTCTCGCTCCAGCCCCACCGCCTCGAAGATCTGCGCGCCGCAATAGGACTGGATCGTGGAGATCCCCATCTTGGAGATCGTCTTGAGCAGGCCCTTGCCGATCGCCTTGACGATCCGCTTCTCGGCCTCCTCGGGATCGAGGTCGACGGGCAGCACGGAGCGCTCGGCCAGCTCGTCGAGCGACTCGAACATCAGGTACGGGTTGATCGCCGAGGCGCCGTAGCCGATCAGCGTGGCCATGTGATGGATGTCGCGCGGCTCGCCGGACTCGATCACCAGACCGGTCCGCAGCCGGGTGCCCGCGCGCACCAGATGATGGTGAACCGCCGCCACGGCCAGCAGCGAGGGCATCGCCACCCGCTCGGGCCCGAGGTTGCGGTCTGACAGGATCAGGATGTTGGCGCCGTTGTCGACGTAGCGCGCCGCCTCCTCGCACAGCGCCTGCAGCCGCGCCTCCATGCCGGCCTGGCCCTGTTCGATCGGCCAGGTGATGTCCAGCGTGGCGGCGTCGAAGATCTCGTGGGAGACCTGGCGCAGCTTCTCGAGCTCCTGGTTGCGCAGGATCGGCTGGTCCATTACCAGCTGGTGGGCCTGGTCGGGGGATTCGGCGAGCAGGTTGAACTCGGCGCCGACGCCGGCCTGCAGGCTCATCACCACGTTCTCGCGGATCGGATCGATCGGCGGATTGGTGACCTGGGCAAACAGCTGCTTGAAGTAGGCAAACAGCGGCGGCTGGCGCTCTGAGAGCACGGCCAGGGCGGCGTCGTTGCCCATGCTGGCGGTCGGCTCCTCGCCGTTGGCGGCCATCGGCGCGATGATCATCCGCAGGTCCTCCAGCGAGTAGCCGAAGGCGAGCTGCTTGGAGCGCAGCGGCTCCACCCGCGGCGTGCGCGGCTCACGGTCGGGCAGGTCGTCGATGTGGACCACCGAGCGCTCGTACCACTCGCCGTAGGGCTTGCGGCGGGCGACGCCGCGTTTGACCTCCTCGTCCTCGACGATCCGCCCCTCCTCCAGATTGACCAGGAACAACTTGCCGGGCGCCAGACGGCCCTTGCGAAAGACGTGCTCGGGCGCGACGGTGGTCACGCCGGTCTCGGAGGCCAGCACCACATAGCCCTCGGTGTCCTGGATCCAGCGCCCGGGGCGCAGCCCGTTGCGGTCGAGCACAGCGCCGGCGAGCCGCCCGTCGGTGAACACCACCGCCGCGGGACCGTCCCACGGCTCCATCAGGCAGGAGTGGAAGTCGTAGAAGCCCTTGACGTCGGGATCCAGGTCCTTGCGCGTCCTGTAGGCCTCGGGGATCATCATCATGATCGCGTGCGGGATCGAGCGGCCGCTGAGCACCAGCAGCTCCAGCACGTTGTCGAAGATCGCCGAGTCAGAGCCGCCCTGGCGGACGACCGGGACGACCTTCTGGAGGTCCTCGCCGAACAGCTCGGACGCCAGCTGGGACTCACGCGCGCGCATCCAGTTGACGTTGCCGCGCAGCGTGTTGACCTCGCCGTTGTGGGCGATCATCCGGTAGGGGTGGGCCAGCTCCCAGCTCGGGAAGGTGTTGGTGGAGAAGCGCGAGTGGACGAGTGCCAGGCGCGAGGCCAGCCGCGGATCGCGCAGGTCGGTGAAGTAACGCGGCAGCTGCGGCGCGGTGAGCATCCCCTTGTAGACCATCGTGCGGCTCGAGAAGCTCGGCATGTGCAGCTCATTGCCGCCCGCGTGCTCGAGCCGCCGGCGGATCACGTACAGCTTGCGCTCAAAGGCGTCGGGATCGTCGAGCTCGTCGGACGCGGCCACGATCACCTGGCGGATCACCGGGGCCGACAGCCTGGCGGTCTCCCCCACGTAGCGCTCGTCGACGGGCACGTCGCGCCACCAGATCGCGCGCTGGCCCTCATCGGTGATCGTCTCGCTGATCAGCTGCTCAAGCGCATTGCGGCGTTCGGGGTCGCTGGGCAGGTAGCAGACCCCGACCCCGTAACGCCCCGGCGGCGGCAGGTCAACGCCGGCCGCCACCCCGCGAATGAACGCATCCGGGATCTGGAGCAGGATCCCGGCGCCGTCGCCGGTGTTGGGGTCAGCGCCCTCGGCGCCGCGATGCTCCAGGTTCTCCAGCGCATCAAGCGCCTTCTCGACCACCGCGTGGGTCGCTTCGCCCCACAGCTTGGCGACCATCGCGACGCCGCAGGCATCGTGCTCGTTTGCGGGGTCGTAGAGGCCGATGGCCCCTGGCGCGGCAGACCGGATCATGGATGTGGTGCCCTTCGGCGGGGATCAAGGCACGGCGGGACGACGCCGGAAATCTTACCAGCGCTTGCCGAGGCCATCGCCGTGGTAAGAGTGTCTGGGGTGAAGCGCTTCCCGGTCCCAATTCCAGCCCTGGCACTGGTCACCGCGGCACTGAGCGTTTCGGCCTGCGGCTCGGGACCCTCTGCGTCGTCCTCGTCGGTCCCTCGAGCCAGGGCAGCTCGTCAAACGGCGGCGTACCGATCGCCCCGCCGTCGACCACGATGACCGGCATGCACTGACACCGACGAGACGCCCGGCTAGCTCGTGGCCTTGGTCCTGGAGCGGGCCGGCTTGGCGGCCGACGAGCCGTTGCTGGCCTTGCCTTTGCCGCCGGTCGAGCCGTTGGCCTTGGTGGAGGGGCCTGGCGCGCGCTTGGCCGATCCGCCGGCCGCCTTGCCGGAACCACCTGCCGCGCGCTTGCGAGGCTTGGGCTTGGCGGCGGGCTCGGGCTCCTCGTCGCGAACGGCCGCCAGGCTGGCTTCCAGCGCAGCCATCAGATCCGGAGCCGCCGAGGGCTCCTCGGCCTGGGGCTGGACGGCGATCTCCTCGCCGGCCGCCTTGCGCTCGATCAGGTCGATCACGCGCTCGCGATACTCGTCTCGGTATTTGGTCGGATCGAATTCGCCTGACAGCGATTCGATCAGCTGCTGGGCCATCTTGAGCTCACGCTGCGTGGCCTGCGCCTCGCCGACCGCGTCGAGCTCGTCGATCCGGTCCGGCGCGACGACCTCGTCGCCGAACAGCATCGTCGCCATCGTCATCACGTCGCCGGCGGGCCGCAGCGCGCACAACTGCTGCTTGCTGCGCAGCACCACGCGCCCGATCCCGACCTTGCCCGCCTCGCGCATCGCCTCCAGCAGAAGCGCGTACGCCTTGGCGCCGCCGGCGGTCGGGGCGAGGTAATAGGAGTGGTCGTAGAAGATCGGGTCGATCTCGACAAGGTCGACGAACTCCTCGATATCGATCGTCTTGGTCGCCTTGGGATCGAGCGCCTCGAGCTCCTCCGGCTCGATCAGCACGTAGCGATCGGGACTCAGCTCATAGCCCTTGACGATGTCCTCGAAGGCGACCTCGTCACCGGTGGAGGGATCGACCCGCTTCTGCTTGATCCGCGCGCCGGTCTTGCTCGAGAGCTGATGGAAGCGGACCGTCTTGGGCGAAGTGGCGCTGTAGAGCTTGACGGGCACGTTTACGAGCCCGAAGCTGATCGCCCCAGTCCAGATTGCACGAGCCATAGGCGGGTTTGTATACCCCACCGGCGATCCAGGCAAGCCTTGATCGCAGTATTGCCTCGATGCCGACCACCATCATCGGGGGCTGTTCGTGGATCTGCGTCGCTATCCGACGCTTCTATCCCAAGGGCCCCTGCGGCCGACTGGCGTCGTCCCCAGCGGGTGCGACCGTCAGCGGTTGATGGACGACATGTCCGCGTAGCGGTCGCCGGCGGCGACGCCCACCGGCGCCAGCTCGTCGAGCCGCTGAAGGTCCTCGGCGCTGAGCGTCAGCTCGGTTGCCGTGACGTTCTCCTCCAGATAGGTTCGGCGCTTGGTGCCCGGGATCGGGACCACGTCCTTTCCCCGGTGCATGACCCACGCCAGCGCCAGCTGGCCGGGCGTGCAGTCGTGCTCACGCGCCAGCTCGCCGACGCGCTGGACCAGCTCCAGGTTGCGCTCGAAGTTGGCGCCCTGGAAGCGCGGGCTGTGGCGGCGGAAGTCGCCTTCGCCGAGATCCTCGGGGCGCTTGAACCGTCCGGTGAGAAAGCCGCGACCGAGCGGGCTGTAGGCGACCAGCCCGATGCCGAGCTCACGGATCGTGGGCAGCACCTCCTCCTCGACGTCGCGGGTCCACAGCGAGTACTCGGTCTGCAGGGCGCTGATCGGGTGCACGGCGTGAGCGCGGCGGATGGTTTCAGCGGCCGCCTCAGACAGTCCCAAGAACCTGACCTTGCCGGCGTCGACCAGCTCGGCCATCGCGCCCACCGTCTCCTCGATCGGGACGTCGGGGTCGACGCGGTGCTGGTAGTAGAGGTCGATGTGCTCGACGGCCAGGCGCCGCAGCGAGGCGTCGCAGGCATGGAGTACGTACTCCGGGCGGCCGTTGACGCCGCGGACGCTCGGATCGTTGGGGTCGCGCAGGATCCCGAACTTCGTCGCCAGCACGACCTCGTCGCGGCGCTCCTCGATCGCCCGGCCGACGAGCTGCTCGTTGGTCTGAGGTCCGTAGGTGTCGGAGGTGTCGAGCAGCGTGATCCCCAGGTCGAGCGCGCGGTGGATCGTGGCCACCGCCTCACCCTCGTCGGCACTGCCGTAGAACTCGGACATGCCCATGCAGCCCAACCCCTGCGCCGAGACGGTCAGACCCTGGGTGCCGAGCGTGCGCTGTTCCATTGACCGCCAGCCTATTGCACCCGCGGAGAGCCCACAATCACTGAAGGACCTCACGGTATGCCCCGCCCCCGCGTTTCATCCCCAGTGCGACTTCCCCCGTTTCAGATGTTGCTCGATACCCACGGCCGTGACGTGCACCGCTTCCTGATCGCCACCGTGGGGCGCGACGACGCCGACGACTGCTATCAGGAGACCTGGCTGGCGGCGCTGCGCGCCTACGCGGGTTTGCGGGAGGCGTCCAACCTGCGCGGCTGGATCCTCACGATCGCCCACCACAAGGCGATCGATCACGTCCGCGCTCGCGGACGCCGGGCGGTGCCGGCGGGCGCAGCGCAGGACATGGAGTCAGAGGGCTCGGCGACGGCGCACCCATCCTCATTCCCCGCCGCACGCCCCGGCTCGGCTCCGCCGGACTCGGGGGCGAGCGCCGTGATGCTTCACGCCGACGGCGAGCTGTGGCAGCTGGTCCGGGACCTGCCGGACAAGCAGCGCACCGCGGTCGCGCTGCGCTTCCTAGCCGACGCCGCCTACGCGGAGATCTCCAAGGTGATGGAGACCAGCGAGGAGGCAGCGCGGCGCAACGTCCACGAGGGCCTCAAACGACTGCGAACGGAGTACCGACCATGAATGACCAGCACGCCCTCGAGGCCGACCTGCGCCGGACGGCGACCAGCGATGATTCCCCGCTCCCCGACATCTCGGCCGCGGCCGCAGCGGCAGGCGTGCTCGACGTCGCCTACGCCACCCTCGACACGCCCGTCGGCCCGCTGCTGCTGGCCGCCACGCCGCAGGGCCTGGTCCGCCTGGCGTATCTGGACAGCGAGGAGGAGGACACGATCCTGCAGCAGGTCGCCGAGCGCGTGTCCCCGCGCGTGCTCGTCGCGCCCCGCAAGCTCGACGGGCCCCGCCGCGAACTCGAGGAGTACTTCGGCGGACGGCGCAGCACGTTTGCCATGGCGCTCGATTGGCGCCTGGTGTCAGGCTTCGGCCGCCGCGTGCTGGACGCTGCGGTGCGCATTCCCTACGGCTCGGTCTCGACGTACAAGCAGGTGGCGATCGAGGCGGGCAGCCCGCGCGGATCGCGCGCGGCGGGCAACGCGCTGGGCGCCAACCCGCTGCCGATCGTCGTCCCCTGCCATCGCGTGCTGCACAGCGACGGCGGTCTGGGCGGTTACACGGGCGGCCTGGAGCGCAAGCGGATGCTGCTGGCGCTGGAGAGCGGCCAGCAAACGCTCGGCGCCTGACCAGCGCCCGGCGCTCGGGGCGCCTGGCGCAGACACCAAGATCCGGGCGCCCGACCGGCGCTCGGCGCTCGGGGCGCGCCGGGTGTGACAATCACGCTTCAGCGAACTTCCGCCGATCGAGGGGAGCACGGTGCGCAGACGGGATCTAAGACAGGCGCTACCATCGGGGCCGGGCGTCCCGGCCGCGTTGCAGTTGCTGGCGACGTGGAAGCGACCGACGGCCTCGCTATTCCGGCTCCGCGAGCGGTACGGGACACGGATCACCGTGCAGTTGCCGTTCCAGCCCCCGTTCGTGATCTTGTCCGATCCTGAGGAGATCAGGCAGCTGTTCACCGCGCCGCCCGACGCCGTGCACCCCGGCGAGGGCGCGCGGGTGCTGGAGCCGCTCGTCGGGCGCAACTCGGTCATCCTGCTCGACGAGGACGCCCATCTGGAGCAGCGAAAGCTGATGCTGCCGGCGTTCCAGGGCTCACGGATGCAGGGGTTGACCGGCCTGATGACCGAGATCGCAATACGGGAGATCGACACCTGGCCGTGCGGCGAGCCGGTCGCGCTGCACCCCCGGCTGCAGCGGCTGACGCTGGAAATCGTCCTGCGCGCCGTCTTCGGGCTGGAGCAGGGTCCGCGCCTGGACCAGCTGCGCGACCTGCTGACTGAGGTGCTGGTGTTCGGCGAGAGTCCACTCTCGGTGCTCCCGGTGGCCCACAGGCTGCGGAGGTTGATTCCGGCACTGCGGCGCTTTCACGCATCCCAGCAACGCGCCGACCAGCTGATCTTTGAGCTGATCGCCGAGCGGCGGGCCGACGCGCGCCTCAGCGAAGGCAACGACGTTCTCTCGATGCTGCTGAGCGCGCGCCATGACAGCGACGGCTCGGCAATGTCCGCCCAGGAGCTGCGCGACGAGTTGATGACCGCGCTGGTGGCGGGCCACGAGACGACCGCCTCCCAGCTCGCCTGGGCGTTTGAACGCCTGGCACGCTCGCCGCAGGTGACCGAGCGCCTGGTCACCGAACTCGACGCCGGCGACGAGGACACCTATCTCACCGCGACGATCAACGAGACCCTGCGCATGAAGCCCGTGCTTCCCAACGCCGAGCCGCGCCTGACCAAGCAGCCGGTGAAGATCGGCGACTTCACTTATCCCGCCGGCGTCGCGCTGCTGGCCAGCGCGTTCCTGATGCATTACGACCCACAGCTCTACCCCGAGCCGTTCGCGTTCCGTCCCGATCGGTTCGTCGGCCGAACTCCCGGGACCTACACCTGGATCCCGTTCGGGGGCGGCCGGCGCCGCTGCCTGGGCGCCAGCTTCGCGCTGGTGGAGATGAAGATCGTGATGCGGGTGGTGCTGGAGCGTTACGCGCTGAGCCCGGCCGACCAGCGGCCGGAGCGCACGGCGCGGCGGAGCATCACCTTCAGCCCCGCCCAGGGGGCCACGGTGCTGCTGGCGCGGCGCGAATCGGATTCGATGCGGGCGTCGATCGACCCCGAGGTCGCTACCGCCGTCTGAGGCGTGAGTGTCGATCTGCTCGGCGGGGTAGGAGTCTGCTGTGGACTTCTTGCGTCCGATCCGCCGATTTGATCGCTATCAGCAGCAGCGCCGCTGGCTGGCGATCCCGGTCGCCGTGATCAAGAAGATGGGCGACGACCAGGGCGGCAACCTCGCGGCGCTGGTCGCCTACTACGCGTTCTTCTCGTTGTTCCCGCTGTTGCTGGTCTTCCTTACGGTGCTCGGCTACGTCCTGCAGGGGGACCCCAGCGCGCAGCACTCGGTTCAGCAGTCTGTGCTGGGGCAGTTCCCGATCGTCGGGCAGAAGCTGAACGTAGGCACGCTGCACGGAAGCGCGATCGCGCTGGTGATCGGAATTGCCACCTCGCTGTACGCCGGGCTCGGGGTGACCAACGCGGCCCAGAATGCCTTTGACCGCGTCTGGGCGGTGCCGTACAAGGACCGGCCGAACTTCCTCAAGGCGCGCCTCCGCGGCCTCGCGCTGCTGGTTTCGCTGGGAGTGCTGTTCGTCGTCGCCACGCTGGCCTCGGGACTGGTGAGCGGTGGTCTGGGCCACAGCGTGGTGGTCGCGGTGGTCGGAGTAGTGGTCTCGCTGGCGCTGAACTTCGCGCTGTACTTTGCGATGTTCCGGCTGATGACTCCCGGCGTCCCGAGCCGTGATCTACGTGTCGGCGTCGTTGTGGCCGGGGTCTTGTGGACCATCCTGCAGGCGCTCGGCGGTGCCTACATCGGCCATGTGATGAAGGGCCAGCACGGGGCATATGCCGAGTTCGGGTTCGTGATCGCGCTGCTGGTGTGGCTGCACCTCGGGGCCCAGATGACGCTGTACGCCGCCGAGATCAACGTCGTGCTCAAACGGAAGCTGTGGCCACGGAGCCTGTTCGGTCCTCCCGATGCCCCCGCCGATCAGGAGACCCTGCGCGCCCTGGCCAAGGTCGAAGAGCGCTCCGAGCAGCAGCAGGTCGACGTCGAGTTCAAGCACTGATGCGCTCAGCGTCCTACTCAGAACAGCCGGTCCGGGGCCTCCCGGTGGGTCATCTGAACCGGCCACGAGCAGAGGCCGCCCTTGGCCGGACAACCCCGGCACAGCGCGCGGTGAGGGGCGTCGGCGACCGCGAACCGGCGCTCGAGCACGCCGCTGGTGAGCGCCGCCAGCCGTTGCGCAAGCACGGGCAGATCCGACTGGGAGAAGGCGGCCATGACCGGCGAGTCAGGCCGTTCCAGGAAGCAGTGGGCGATCTCCACCGCCTGCACCCCGGAGCGCAGCAGCGCCATCGCGTAGACGAGCTGCTGAGTCGCGTAGGCGGATTCGACGACATCGGCCGGATCGGCGCCGTGCAGGCGATCGCTCTTGTAGTCGACGACCAGCGCCCGGTCACCGGGCTCCCGCACCAGGACGTCCACCGCGCCGGTGACGAGCACGCCGCCGCCGAGCGGGAACGCAAAGCGCTGCTCGCGTGAGGCGTCGGTTGCCCGGCCGAGCCGGGCGCACAGATCACTGCCGGCAAAGCCCGCCACAAGCGCGGTCAGTGCGTCAGCCTCCTGCGCGCTCGGCGGCGCCAGCCCGGCGCGCTGCGCTGCGGCGACGATCGCCTCCGGCCGCGGTGTGAGCGGACGGCGAAAGTCAAGGCGCTCGAGCAGCGAATGGACCAGCACGCCCCGCTCGGCGCCGCCGCGCCCGGCAGATCCGTCGCCGTCGCCCACGGCGCCGCTGCGCTCGACGGCAGTAGCGTCGCCCGAGCGCATGGGGACACCGCGCTCGTCGGAAAGCTCGGGCAGGCCCAGCACCCGCTGGGCGTAAAAGCGGTATCCGCACCGGGCGTATTCGCCCAGCGACGAGTAGCTGACGCTCGTGACCGGTGGCGCAAGCGCGGGTTCGAGAGGCGGAGCCGCCGCCGGTTCAGGCGCCAGGGCGGGCGGCACCGGGGCCACGAGCGCCGGTTCATTGGGCGATTTGCAGGAATCATTCAGCGTTTCATCCCAAGGTGAACGCGTGCTCCTCTCAGGCTCGGGTCCGTCCGCCGGCTCGTCCTCGGGGCGCACGAACTTGAAGGCGACCCCGGTCTCGGTTGTGCCGGTTCCCGCCCGCACGGCGTCGGCGAGCTCCGGGACGAACGCAGGCGCGATCCAGGCGATTGCGCCGCCGCCGACGGCGCCGCCCTCGGTCCAGCCGTCGAGCTTGGCGGCCCCGCTGATGATCAGCCGCTCCTTGGCGCGGGTCATCGCGACGTAGAACAGCCGCCGTTCCTCGCTCTCCTGCGCGCGGAACTGCTCGTCGCCGGTCTGCTTGTAATCGAGCGCCGGCTCGCGCCCGCCGGTGCCCGGGCGGGCCAGACGGAGCCCGAGGCGTCCGTCGGCGGAGACGCGCAGCAGCTCACTGGGCCGCCACGGTGAGCGACCGAGGTCCGCGACGCACACGATCTCGAACTCCAGTCCCTTGGCCCGGTGGATCGTCATCAGGCGCACGGCGTCGAGTCCCTCCCCCTCCACCGGCGCCTCGCTCTCCCGTGAATCCGGCGATCCTCCCGCCTCACGGTCGCGGATCAGCTCCACGAACCCGCGCAGGTCGCGTCCGTGGGCGGCCTCGTGGTCACGGCCCAGGCGCATCAGCTTGCGGACATTGGCCAGCCGGCGCTCGCCTCCGGGCATTGCCAGCATCGCGAGGTCGTACCCCGTGCGCGTCAGCGCGCGATCGATCAGCTCCTCGATGCTCGTGCGGGGGGCGTCCAGGCGCTCGTCGGCAAACCATGCGGCGAACCGGTCCAGCTTGCCCCGATCGGCGCGATCGAGGTCTGCGAGCTGATCACGTGGCTCGCGCACCACCCACCACGGATCGCGAGCCGATGCGCGCGCGCCGGCGCCGAGGATCACCAGCGCGTCGAGCGAGACCCCCACCAGCGGCGAGGCGAGCACGGTGTAGAGCGCCTCCTCCTCCCGCGGGTTGGCCAGCGCACGCAGATAGCCGACCAGGTCGACGACCTGCGGGTGTGACCAATAGCCCCGCCCACCGATCACGTAGGTCGGGATCCCGCGCCGCTCCAGCGCGCGCTCGTAGGCGCGCATGTCGGTCGTGGCACGGATCAGGACCACGATCTCACGCGGCTTCGAGCCGGCGTCGATCAGCTCGCCGACGCGCTGGGCGAGCGCTCTGGCCTCGGCCAGGCGCCACGGGGACCCCAGGCCGTCGGGCGTCCACTCCGCGCCCTTGTCGACCACCAGCAGCTCGACCCGCGGGGCGGGGTCAGCGTCGGCGCGGCGCCCCCGATCAGCGTCGGCGGGGCCGCCCAGATCGACGTCGTCAAGGCGACCCGGCACCAGCGCTTTGAAGCGGTCGCCCAGCTCGCCCGCGAAGGCCCGGTTTAACACCATCAGGATCTCCGGCCGCGAGCGGAAGTTGGTCTGCAGCGTCTCACGCGCTCCGGCCGCTGCGAGGCGCTCGCCGCGAGCCTCGAACAACTCCACGTCGGCGTGACGGAAGCCGTAGATCGCCTGCTGAGCATCGCCGACCGTGAACAGGTTCTGGTCGGCGATCGCCTCGATCAGCTCCAGCTGGACCGGGTTGGTGTCCTGCAGCTCGTCGACCATGATCCGGGCAAACCGGGCGCGATAGCGCTCGCGTATCTCAGACGAGGACAGCAGCAGGTCACGGGTGACCAGCTCCAGGTCCTCGAAGTCGATCCCGGAGCGGTCGCGCTTGTGCTGCGCGTAGCGGGTGGCGAAGCCGGCCAGCAGCCGATCAAGCAGATCGCGCACGGGCCCGGCCGCGCGCGCCGCGCACAGCGCGCGAAAGCTGGCCAGGGCCTCGGCGTAGGCCAGGCAAACGTCGCTCGACAGGGCCGCGCCGTTACCGCCCGGCAGCCGTACGGACTCAAGCTCTCCGGGCCACAGGTCAGGCGTGGCGATCAGCTCGCGGCAGCGCTGCGCTCGCGCGAGCGCCTCCTGCACCCGCGCCGAGGGGTTGGCCGGCGCGCCCAGCTCCGCCGCCGCCGCATCGGCGGCCTGCTCAAGCGTTCGGGCAGCGGCGCCATGGCCCGGCGGCTGCGGACAGGCCGGCAGGCGCGGCGCGGATTGACCGCCGGAGCGCAGCTGCGCGTAGGTTCCCAGGATCGCCGAGCGCAGGGGGCCGGGGCCGTAGGCGGCGATCAGATCGACTGCCTGCTCGCTGCTCTTGGCCAGCTCGTCGAGCGCGTCGTCGAAGGCGAGGTCGGCCAGCGGCTCTGAATCGCCGCGGTCCAGCACGGTGAAGTGGGGGTCGATCCCGGCGGCCAGGGCGTGGGCGCGCAGCACCCGGGCGCAGAAGCCGTGGATCGTCGAGATGAACGCACCCTCGGTCGCGCGGGCCGCCTCGGCCTCACCCAGCTCTCGCAGCCGCGAGCGGATCCGGTCACGCAGCTCAGCGGCGGCTTTCTCGGTGAACGTGATCGTCAGAATCGCGGCGACGGCGATCCCGTCCTCGCGCACGGCGGCGACGAAGCGCTCGACGAGCACCGAGGTCTTGCCGCTGCCGGCCCCGGCGTCGAGCAGCAGATCGCCGCTTCGCCGCTCGATCGCGCGCGTCTGCTCGGGGGTCCAGCTGCGCGTCTGCTCGGCGGTCGGGCTCATTGGCTGCGACAGATCCCCGGGTAGGCGCAGCCGTCCCGTGAGCACGTCTGCGGGCACGGGATGAGCTCGCCGGCGTGCAGCCGGTGCGCCAGCTTGACAGCACGCTGGGCGGCTCCTTCGAGCTCGGCGTGCAGCGCCGCCGGGTCACGGGCGTCGTTGGCGTAGACGCTGGCGCCGACCGGCGTTCCCTTGACGTAGATCCCGCGGGGCCGGATGCTCTCGCCGCGCAGCGGCTGGTAGAAGCCGGCCACCGGCGTCAGGTCGGAGAGCTCGCGCAGGACGAGCATGTAGAGCGCCACCTGGAGGCGTCGGTCCGGACCCCAGCGCGCCGCCGCGTGCTCCTGCCGGGCGCCCCCGCTCTTGTAGTCACGGACGATCGCCTCGCCACCGGGCCCGACGTCAACGCGGTCGATCATGCCTCTGACGAGGACCGGATCCGGGCCGTCGCCGAGCGCCAGCGCAGGCAGCGAGGGCTCATCGTCGGAGAATCCGAAGCGCAGCTCCAGTCCGTCCGGCCTCCATTCATTGCCGTCGCGCGCCTCCTGGCCGAGATAGCGGATCAGGTCGGCTTGCACCGCCCGCAGCGCGGCGGCCCGGATCGCCTCGGGGCGCCCACGGGCGAGCTGCCGCTCGGGGCTGTGCGCCAGCTCGTCCAGGAGCTCGTCGAGGATCGCCAGCGCCTGGGGCAACGACGCCTCGCTGACCGCGGCCTGCAGGCGGCGCAGCAGCTTCTCCAGCACCTCATGCATCAGGTTGCCGCGGGTGATCGGCTCGGGCTCGGGCTCAAAGCGTGTCGGCTGCAGCTCGCGCTCGACCAGCCATCTCACCGGGCAGTCGGCGTAGCTCTCGAGTGCTCCGGCCGACAGGATCCGACGGTGGCGCACGTGCCCCAGAGCGCCGGCGCCGAGCCGGCGCACCGGCGCCGGCCCCTCGCC
>OCTA010000401.1_pt1 | contig 39931 bp, 44 predicted proteins | sample 1538991 | NCBI WGS metagenome assembly OCTA01 (sample SAMEA3539302, study PRJEB22396) | soil metagenome | biome: tundra; feature: field; material: soil | place: USA | collected 2010-05 | depth 0.15 m | reverse complement strand
GAAAGGACGTCGTCAGGATGGAAAGCGCCGCGGGCGTCATCATCGCCGCGCCAACCCCCTGAGCCAGCCGGCCCCCGATCAGCACCCCCTCGCTTCCGGCCAGACCGCACACGAGCGACGAGATCCCGAAGAGCGACGTCCCGGCAACGAGCAGGCGCCGCCGGCCGAGCAGATCAGCCAGGCGGCCGCCGAGCAGCAGGAACCCGCCGTAGGTGAGCAGGTACGCGCTCGGGACCCATTGCAGGCTCTGGACCGAGAAGCGCAGATCAGTCCGAATCACCGGCAACGCAACATTCACGATGGTCCCATCGAGAAGGTCCATGAACGCCACCGCGCACATCAAGGCGAGGGTGTACTTGCCGCGACGCGTTTCGAGAAAAGAGGGCGGAGCCGATGTTGCTGATCGAGTTTCCACTGGAGAAGACCGTCCTAAGTTGTTAGTGGGGCCAATGGCACCCAATGTGAACCTGAGCGTTCGCGGAAGCCAGCCGGCCCGGTATTGCGCGAATGTCTTCAGGTGATAAAGCGGTGGATGGCCTCGTTGGCGTGGTCCTGGAAGGACGGGTTGGCCAGGTCGGGGAAGATGTCCGCTTGGTCGACCAGGGGACCGGTGATCGTGTTGGCCGCGCTGGCGTAGAACACGCCGCTCTTCAGGGTCGGGTCGGTGACGCCGTCGACCAGTCGCCTCGCGCCCACGTCAAGTTTGTGGGTGAGGCCCAGGGCGGGACCCACGGCGGGTATGACGTATTTGGCCGCTATACGCAGCGGCAGCTTGAAGTCGTTGGGGCCTTCGGTGCCGGAGGTGCTGCCGGGGCTCACGGTGATGAACCGGCGGTCGGGGTGCCGGCGGGCCAGGTAGGCCATCCACAGGGCCCCGATGTACTTGACCTGCCCGAAGGCTAGGGTGAGGTCAGTTTTGCGGTCGGCGAAATAGCTGCCGTCGATGACAGTGGCGAGCTCGTCGGCGGAGGTCGAGACGAACGATGGCCGTTTAATCCGCATCTTCGGGACTCCCCTGGCTGCTTCGCTTCCGGCGAAGACCGCCACCTCGCCAAGTCGGTCCTCTTTCAGGAGCGCCTCGAGGAGGACGACGTGGCCAAGAACGTTCGTCGCGAACACGGTAGTGACCCCGTCGGCGGTCAAGTCCAGGGCCGTCTTGCCGCCGACTGTGCCGGCGTTCATGACCAGCGCGTCGAGGGATCCGTTGATGGCCTCAAGGCCGTCGCGGACCGAGCCCGGATCGGCGACGTCCATGAGAATGATGTCGAAGATGGGCCGGCTGGTCTTCGCTTCGAGCTCGGCCTTGGCCGTTGTCGCCCGGTCTTTGTTCCGGCACGCCAGGTAGATGCGGGCCATGTCGGGACGCAGTGCCAGTTGCCGGGCCACGTCCTTGCCGATCCCGGCGTTGGCGCCCGTGATCAGCACGGTCTTTCCGGCGCGTGCGCTCATCGTGATTCCCTCTCATCTTCTGCGGGTCCAGCCAGCCTGGGCTGCTCTTGCCGGGTTTGCGTGCGCCGGCGCTCCCGGGTTTCCTCGCCGAGTACGTGCCCTGGCCTGGGCGGCAGCTCGGGAACCCGGTCAAACCCCCAGCTACCGAAGAGGCCGATGCCCGCCGTGACACGTGAGGTGCCGGAAAGTCCGCCCGTCCGGGTTGCGGCACCCAGGGGCGCTTCGGCCGTGGTGATTCGCCGGATCTTCAGGTGACTCCGTCTCCTCAGCAACTAGTTATGCGGTCCCGGTGCGGGCTGGCCAGACACGGTGAAGCAGGCCATCGGGCCGACTTTTTTGTATCAGCCGCTACAGTCTCGCGCGTCTGGTCTGAAGTGTCAACTCCATGGTTGCGCCGCACAGAAGCTAGACTCGGTGCATGTCGCTTCTATATGGTTGGTTCAGAGGATCTGAGGTGAGTCAGTGGCCGGTCGCGGAACGAACGAGTTGGCTGTGAAGCAGCGCAGGCTCACCCCCAAGGGGCGGGCCACCCGGGATCGGATCGTCTCGGTGGCGGCGCAGCTGATGTTCGAGCACGGCGTTGCCGGCACGAGCCTCGGCGATGTCCAGAAGGCGGCCGGCGTCGGCGCCTCGCAGGTCTACCACTACTTCGGGGACAAGCAGTCCCTGATCAGGGCCGTCATCGCGTACCGCACCGAAGCTGTCCTCGGAACGGTGCGACCGCACCTCGGCCGGCTGGACAGCATGGAAGCCCTGCGAGCCTGGCGGGACGTGCTAGTGACCAATCTGCGCCAAAACAACTGTGAAGGGGGCTGCCCCCTCGGATCGCTGGTCGCGGAACTGGCGGAGGGCTTCCCTGATTGCCGGGCTGACCTCGCCGGGGGATTCGACCAGTGGGAGGCGGCGGTCCGCGACGGCCTTGAGGCCATGTACGACCGCGGGGACCTTCGCCGCAAGGCCGACCCTGGTCGTCTGGCTGTCGCGCTCTTGGCCGCGGTCGAAGGCGGGACCCTGCTCGCGCAGCTGCACCGCGACCCTGCTCCTCTCGAAACCGCGCTGGACGAGGTACTCGATCGAATCGAGGACCTCAGGCCCCGCCGAGCCCAGCCCCGTCTGTAGGCGCCGCGACGCTCCCGTTGATCCTCGCAACTCGCCGACTGACTGGCAGATGCTCTCCGTAGTGCTTCTGTGTTGGAGCTACTGCTGCAGGAGCGGCGCACAAAAATAGAGTACCTGATACAGTTTACGGTGTGGCCTCACGCCGTGACCGGTTGAAGGGAACCGCCAAAGCGGTGTGGGACTCATTCCTTCCCCGACGCGCTGCAGCCGCATCTATGCCTCCTGCATGGCTGCTCGTTAACGGCGCCGGGGGTGGTGTCGGCGGCTTCACCGTCCAACTGGCGAAGGAAGCCGGAGCCATCGTCATCGCCACCGCGAGTCCACGCAGCACAGACACGGTGCGCGCCTTCGGTGCAGACCACATCGTCGACTACACCGCGACGACGATCGCCGAAGCAGTGAAAGACCCCGTCGACGTGGTGGTCAATCTCGTCGCCGGTTCCCGCGAGGACACCGAGGCCCTGCTCGACGTCACCAAGCCCGGCGGTGTGCTCGTGTCAGCCACCTCTCCCGGCGGCGAGTTCCCCGAGCGCGACGCGACCGTGATCTTCTTCAGCGTCCGAAGCGACCCGGTTCAACTCGCGCACATCGTCGATCGGGTCGAAGCCGGCCATGTTCGGCTCGACATTAGTGACCGCTGCCCTCTCGCCGACGCCCGTCTCGTCCACGAGCAGAGCGAAGCCGGTGCGATCCGCGGCCGCGTCCTGCTCATTCCGGAGAGGTGACCCACGTGCCCGGAGCTAACGGCGGGGCCACGAAATCCAATGCCCTCTTCAGCCCACGTCACGAGTTTCAAGGAGAGATGCGTTGACAGATTCCCCGTCTATCGAGACGCAGCACGGCCACCCCGGAATCGTGCTGGCCACGCTGTCCCTGGCCAGCGTGATGGCTCTGCTCGATCTCTTCGTCGTCAACGTCGCGCTTCACGACATCGGCGTGGGTCTGCACTACCAGTCCTCGCTCTCCGACGTTGCCTGGGTGCTCAACGCCTACGCCCTGTTCTTCGGGGCGCTCCTCATCCCCGCCGGCCGCTTCGCCGACAAGTACGGGCGCAAGGCCACCTTCATCCTCGGGTTGGCCGTTTTTACCGTGGCGAGCCTGGCCTGTGCGGTAAGCCCCGACTTGTGGGTCCTCGTAGGGTTCCGGTGCGTGCAGGCGGTCGGCGCCGCGATGATCATCCCGGCCAGTCTCGGTCTCGTCCTGACGACGCTCCCACCGGATCGAGTCAAGCGCGGCGTGCGAGTGTGGGCGGTGAGCGGCGCAGCAGCCGGCTCGATCGGCCCGGTAGTCGGAGGTTTGCTCACTTCGCTGAGCTGGAGGTGGATCTTCGTCATCAACCTCCCTATCGGCATCGTTGCCGTCCTCGTGACCTGGAAGATGATCCCCAACGTCCGCCACGATCGCACGACGGGCATGCCGGACCTGTTCGGGAGCCTCATGATTGTCGTCACGATCGGCGCCATCTCCCTTGGTTTGCTCAACGGGTCCTCCTGGGGATGGGGATCGGCCAAGATCATCGGGAGCTGGGTGGTGGCCGTTGCGGCTGCCGTGGCCTTCGTCGTGAGCACCAATCGTGCCTCGGTACCCGTAATCGACCTGAAGATGTTCCGGAGCCGGGTGTTCAGCGCTTCGAACATTGCCATTGTCATCGCGGGGACGATCCTAGGGATACAGCTTCTCGGCCTCAGCCTCTTCCTCCAGCAGTCGTGGCACTGGTCAACCATCACCACCGGACTCGCCCTCGCGCCCGGGCCGGCCGCCGTACTCGGAGCGTCCTTCATCGCCCCACGCTTGCACCAGCGGTTCCCGATCGGAGCCGTGGTCGCTTTCGGATTCGTCCTCACCGCTGTGGGCCAGGCACTCATGGTCCTGACGCTCCACCACGGTGTCCACAACTACGCCGCAGCCATACTGCCTGGCTGGGTGGTGATCGGCTTCGGCTTGGGCTTCACCGTCCCGACCATCATCGGGTCAGCCACCGTCGACCTACCGCCTGAGCAGAGCGCCACCGGAAGCGCGGTGGTCAACAGCGGCCGCCAGTTCGGCGGCGTCTTCGGCGCGTCGATCCTGGTCGTGGTCCTCGGGAAGGCAGAGGTCACCGGGGATCCCAGCCGCTTCTACGAGCTGTGGTGGGTCGCCGTCGCCCTGTGCGCCGCCGCTGTTGTTGTCTCCTTCGGGCTCACCCCGAAACGCCAACCCGCCGAGGCCGAATCCACCGCACCATAGGCCGCGGCCGTGACCAGCGAGCCAGCAGCATGACACCAGGCCGAACGCCCCACCCCAAGGCCCCTCTGCTCGGAACGCAATTCACCGCTCCGAGCGCCCCTTATATCGCCCTCGGCAGGAACGCCTGTCGATTCGTCTCGTAATCAGGAGGAACCTCTGTGAAGACCCTTCAAGACGCGGCGTCCCTCGCCAGCCATGAGCGCGGCCCAGTCGTGATCTCGACGCTGCGAGCGAACGGCACGATCCAATCATCCCTCGTCCACGCCGGCGTCCTAGCGCATCCCGCCTCGTCGCCGTCTGGCGCACCACACGCGGGCAGCGGTTCCAGAACTACCGCGCCCGGTTCACCGTCCTTAATGCCGCCGCAGTGCCCCGCGCCTGGATTGACCAGGTCATCGCCGGTGACCCGCTCGGCAAAGCCTGCCCCCCAGCCTGGCGTGCCTGGGTAGACACGGGAACCTACACGCCGCTGCTCGCCCCGCCGACGGTGATTATCCGCTCCCGCGAGCAGCAGCAGCCTGCGGCAGCAGACAAGCCGCTGCTGGACCTGATCTACCAGCATTTCCGGGAACGTCCCCATGACTTCGAGCAGTTCGCCGCGGACATGATGCGCATGAGCCAGCCCAGTGTGGACCGGATCGACGTCACCCGGCCCTGGCGGGACGGTGGCCGTGATGCCGTCGGGGACTACCTCCTCGGTCCCCGAGCCGATCCCGTCGCGGTCGAGTTCGCGCTCGAGGCCAAGTGCTATGGCCCGGGCAACGGTGTCGGCGTCCGGGAAACCAGCCGGCTCATCTCACGGCTGCGCCACCGCCAGTTCGGCGTCCTAATCACCACATCCCACCTGGACTCACAGGCCTACCGGGAAATCCGCGAGGACGGGCACCCCGTCGTGGTCTACGCCGGCCGCGACCTCATCGACATCCTCAAAGCTGGCGGCCTGGACAACGCGGCCGCGGTCCGCCGCCACCTGCTCGAGAACTACCCCCCTCGGACAGCACGGCCATAGGCCCGCGGCGGAGGGTGTGAGACTGCGCGAACGCCAGCCCGTAGGGGGGTCCCTCCCAGTCAGGGGTCCTCATCAAGGAGCGTGAGAACAAGGCGGCTCGCAGTCCCGCCAGATGACCGGCCGGGGGCGGAACTCGATCTCGTTATCGGGGATTGACACGCCGGCAGAGGGCGCCGGGTTGCACGCCACTACAGCGGGTTGAGATATGGCCGGCCCGCCGAGAGGCTCCCGGCCCGGACGGCACGCTCGGTGGCATGGGCTTGTGTCCCGTCGCGGCAGAGGAGAAACCTGTAGCTGAGGTGCTCACGGATGTAGCTTTTAGTCAGCTGGTCCAGGAGCAGGTCGCCGCGGCCGATGTCGCGCTGCTGCGCCGCGGTGAGGGCCGGGACGATGAAGCGGTCGCAAATGTAGACGTTGAACTGGTCCCCGGACCGCCGGCCGGACGCGTGTGAGTTCAGCCGGGTCCACAAGCCCAGGGTCTTTCCCGGCTGGTCCTGGAGGGCCACGAAGTCCTCGGACTGGGCGCCCCGGCCGCTCATCCCTGCGTAGAGGAACTGGTCGCCTCGCCAGATGGTGTAGACGCCTGCGGCACGGCGGGGAACGTCGCCGCTGGGCCAGTCAGCAAACCTCAGCAGCGGGCCGTCCAGCAGCGTGTTCACGGAGCTGAATGTACCCGCCACTTCGGACACGGCAGGGCGCGAGTGAAACCGGCCCATGAGCCAGTCAATCCTCCAGAATGGATCCTCGCCTACCGCGTCGTCATGGAAACACCCGACCGATCAAAGTGAAGATTGACTGATGCACACTCGTGAGGATCGCCGTGCGGAGTGGTGCCTCTACTGGGCGGCACGGCGTGCGTTTCCGGCCCGGTGACGATGAAGGCCCTGAATGTCGGGTTCCTTGTGCGGGAAATTGTCTTTTCCCTCGCGGCTAAGTCCCTGGCGACAGCGGGTGCCGTGCATCTCGCAGTGCTTGCCGGGTAGGGCAGCGCATTCGATACTCGGGTTTCATCGGCGGTATCGGCCGGGTCGGCAACTCGTCGGTCACGTCGGCTGGGGCTTTGCCGCCTGGAGCGAGGCAGGCGGCACCCATGTCTCGGTGGCCACCCTCGGCCTCGGTTTCGACTTCCCCGAGGCGCACCTGGACTACTGTCCGCGGTCGCTGACGCACTGGGCCGGTGCTGACCGAGCGCGGGCGGAGCGGACCGGCCAGCCGCCGGTTCCGGCCTGGGAACCGCGGCTGGCCGGTTACCCGAGACGGTCGGGCTGCTCAGGGCACGATCAGCACCGGTACTGGAGCCCGGCGCGCCAGGCTGACGGCGACCGAGCCGACCAGCCGGTGCATGGCTTGCGACGAACCGCCGACCACGATCGCCACGTTGTCACCGGGTCGGTCATCGCGGATCTTCTCGGCCGATCTGATCAGCGCGTCCGCGATCGTGCCCAGCCCGCGGGCGAACACCCAGCGGTCGTCGCGCCCGCGCAGCTGCTCGGCGGCCTGAGCGCGCAGGTCCTGCGCGATCTCGTCGAAGGTGGCTTCCGTTTCCGCGACGGCGGCGGCCGACATCATCTCGGCGGTGGTCAGCTGCGGGACGTAGAGCACCTCAATACTGCCTTCGCGGCCACGCATCAGGTTGATCGCGGTGTCCAGCGCCCGAACGGCGGGGGCGGACCCGTCGTACCCAACAACGAGATAGAGGTGAGCGGACGGCGTGACGGCGTTCATCGGGACTCCAGAGTTGAGTTGGCACATGGTGCGGCAGATGTTCCCAATACAGGTGCGAGCTGACGGTGCGCGGTGAAAGCGACAGCCGGTCGCCGATCTCCCGGTTGGTCAGGCCGCCGCGATGGACGAAGCTTTGGGCCCTGCCCTGGTGGTGCGCGCCCGTGGGCGCGTACCACCGTCCAGCGGGGTCAGGCGGTAACGGCCTGCGAGCCCGCCCGCGCGATTGCGCCCTCGAGGTCGAGTTCGCCCTCGCGCGACTGGGCCCCCGCGGCGACCGCGCGGCGCACCAGCTCGACGGTCTCATCGGGGGCCGGGTAGACCATGGCCAGGGCATCGCCTTCGCGGGCGAAGGCGGCCGCGAGGTCGCCGGCCAGCGCGCCGTCGACGGCGGCCTTGGCCGCCGCGATCTGCTCGGGGCGCCGCTCGGCGACCCGGCGGGCGAAGGCGTCGACCTGCTCGTCGAGCTCGCCGGGGGCGACGGCGAGGTTGATCCAGCCGTAGAGCTCGGCAGTGGCCGCGTCGTAAAGGTCGCCGCCGAGGATCACCTCGAGCGCCCGGGCGCGGCCGACGAGGCGGGTGAGCAGCTGCGTGCCGCCGCCGCCGGGGATGATCCCGATCCGGCTCTCCACCTGGGACAGCCACGTTTCGCCCCTGGCGGCGAAGCGCAGGTCGGCGGCCATCGCCAGCTCATTGCCGCCGCCGCGCAGCCGGCCGCGCAGCTTGGCGATCGTCAGCTGCGGCAGGGAGCGCAGCGCGAGATGCAGAGACTGCATCGGGTTGAGGGTCCCGTCGCCGGGGACGAGCGCGGCCAGGGCGCCGAATTCCTCCGGGTGCTCCATGAAGCTGAAGTCGACGTGGGCGAGGAAGAACTCGGGGTTGGCGCTCTGCAACACGATGACCCGGACATCACGGTCCTCCCGGACGCTGGCGACGAACCGGCCGAGGTCGCCCACCAGCGTGGCGTCCAGCATGTTCACCGGCGGGTGGTCGATCGTGACGTGGGCGACGCCGCCATCCACGGAGACGTGCAGCGCCGTGTAGCTGTCATACAGCATCGGAGTAGTCCTTTCGTTTTCTGTCAGTGAGTGGGAAAGCCGTAGAGGCGCTGGGCGTTGACGGTGAGGATCGCGTCTCGCCTAGCGGGATCGGGTACCCAGTCGGCGAGCAGGTCGACGAGGTCACCGTCGTTGGGCATGGGGCCCCAGAAGCCGACGTGGGGCCAGTCGGACCCGTAGACGCACCGGTCCGGGGCCGCCTCCACCAGAGACCGCGCGAAGGGGATGGTGTCGGTGTACGGCGGGTCGGACAGCCGGTTGGCGCCGGACAGCTTGACCCACGCGCCGTCGGCCATGAGCTGGAGCACGAGTTTCCAGCCAGGCGCGCCGGTGCCCGCGGCGATGTCCGGGTCGCACAGGTGATCCAGCACGTAGGGCACGGTCAGCCGGGACAGTCGCGGTGCGGCCTCGGCGAGGGCGTCCGGGTTGCTCAGGAACTGCAGGTGCCAGCCCAGTTCCGCGCACACCGGCTCGAGGCGGTCGAGCTGTTCGAGGCCGATGCCGCCGCCGGTGACGGTGTTGAGCCGGAGCCCGGTCACGCCGGCGTCCTTGAGGTCGGCCAGTGCCCGGTCCGAGAGGTCGGGCGGGGCAACGGCGACGCCGCGCAGCCGGCCGGGGTGGGTGCGCAGCGCCTCCACGAGCAGGCTGTTGTCGGTGCCGTGCACGCTGACCTGAACCAGGACGCTGTAGGTCATGCCGGTGGCGTCGAGCATGTGCAGGTAGTCCTCGGTGCTGGCCGGCGGCGGCGTGTAGCTGCGCTCGGGGACGAACTTGTCGCCGACGATGTGGGCATGGGTGTCGACCGCGCCGGGGGGTACGGCGACGCGGTCCGGGGCGTGCGGCGCGGGGTCGGGGCCGGGGCAGATCTCGGTCTTCTTGTCAGCAACAAGCTTCATGGTTTCCTCCATTAAGCGATCGGCGGCGACAGGGCAGCAGCCGCGCCCGGCGTCCGCGACGCCGGGCGCGCGGCAGTCGTCAGCTCGCGTAGTAGGGGTATCCGTTGTTCCTGGTCTCGGCCTCGACCTTGCGGAGCATGGCGGGCCATTCCAGCCGGCCGTAAGTGCGGATGCCCTTGGGGTCGAAGACCTTGGCGGTCAGGTCGATGACGTCCTGCGGCGGCGCGGCGACCGCGTCCGGCCCTGCGGCGAGCGCCGCGACCTGCGCCCGGCAAGAGGTTTCGAGCTGGTAGAGGGTGTTGAAGGCTTCCGGGATGCCGGGCCCGCAGGCAAGCAGGCCGTGGTTGCGCAGGATCATGGCGTTGCTGTCGCCGAGATCGGCGACCAGGCGCTGCTGCTCGTCCAGGCTGAGCGCCGGCCCTTCGTAGTCGTGGTAGCCGATGCGCCCGTTGAAGCGCATCGAGTTCTGCGTCAGCGGCAGCAGCCCGCCGGTCATGGCGGAGACGGCCATGCCGGCCGTGCTGTGCGTGTGGATGACGGAGCCGACATCGCGGCGGGCTCGGTGGATGGCCGAGTGGATCACGTAGCCGGCCGAGTTGATCCCGTAGTCGGTGCCCTCGGGCTTCCAGGTGACGTTGCCGTCGAGGTCGACCTTGGCCAGGCTGGAGGCGGTGATCTCCTTGTAAGTCAGGCCGTACAGGTTGATGAGGAACTCGTCGGTGCCGGGCACCCGGACGGTGATGTGGTTGTAGATCAGGTACGTCATGTCGTACAGGTCGACGAGCCGGTAGCAGGCGGCCAGGTCGCACCGGGCCTTCCACTCCGCGGCGCTGACCTGGTCGCAGACCGACGGGAAGTCGGCCGAGTAGTTCCGCTCCGCGTCGCCGTCCAGTGCGCCGCCGCTCAGCTTCCGCACGCTATCGAAGTCGATGGTGTTAGCCATGTCCGGTCCTCTTTCCATGTCTGGCTGGTTCCGGTGGCGGCCGTTGGGGCCGTCCCGCTTCTGCCCTTGATTGTAGGATGATTTTGTAGGATAATCAAGGGAGGAGAGAATCGATGGCGGTAAAGTCGGTGCAGAGCCCAGAACGGACGGCAGAGGAGGAGAGGCTGTGGCGGTACCGGTTACCCAGCCGCACGACGGGCAGCAAGAGACGCCCCTCACCGGACCGGAGCGGGCGCTGGCCGCCCTTCGCGCGGGGATCCGCAGCGGGCGCTATGTTCCCGGGCAGCGCCTGGTGGAGGCGGACCTGACTAGGGAGCTTGACGTCGGGCGCAACTCGCTGCGCGAGGCCTTCTCCCGGCTGCACAGCGAGGGGCTGCTGGTGATCGAGCCGCATCGCGGTGCGTCCATCCGGCGCCTGTCCCGGGCCGATGTCGCCGAGCTCTACGATCTCAGCGAGGTGCTCGAAGGCCTGGCCGCCCGCCGGGCCGCGGAGCGGGCCGGCGACCCGGGCAGCGCCGAGGCCCTGGCCGCAGGCGTCGCGGAGCTGAGCACGGGCAGCAGCGGCGACGCGATGAGCTCGCTGGGCGCGATCGCGCGGTTCCACGCGCGCATCGCCGAGCTCGGCGGCAGCCCCCGTCTCACCGAGCTGCTCGACCGGCTGCATATCCAGACGTTCAGCTTCCAGCTCAGGTACGCCCGGGGGGACGGGCTGGCCGGGATGGGCGACAGCTCGCTCAGCGAGCATCTGGCCGTGGCCCGGGCCATCTCCGCCGGCGACCCAGAGGCAGCCGAGCGCTTGATGCGCGAGCATCTGCGCAACGCCCGGGAGCGGTTCCTGCGCCTGCCGGACAGCGACTTCGCCTGAGCCGATCTCCCGGCGGTGGCAAGTTCCCGCGCCGTGGTGGTGAAACCACGGTCCGTTCGAAAGATCTAAAAGCTTTTCTCGGAACGGACCGTGGTTTCTCGTCAGGGCAACGGAAGGACCGCTGACGCTAGGCGGCGGGGCCCGCGCTCACCGGCGGGTAGTACGCGTTGCCGTCCATCAGCCGCCGCGCGGTGCGGCTGAAGCCCAGCAGGTCGAACGTGACGGCGTCGCCCGACGATCGCGCCCTGACCTTGACCGGCGTGACACCGGAGGGGTGGCCGATCAGCAGCTCGTCGGGCCGCCGGTGGCTGGTGACCGCCTCGACGACGGAGCCGGGGACCCGGGAGGCGGCGGCCAGGCAGATCGAGCCGGTGCCGGCGATGCTCTGGTGCAGCTTGTTCATGAACAGCAGCCGGACCCGCAGGTCCATTTCTTTCTCCTCCGCCTCGCCGCCGGACAGCGTGCAGTAGCCGTCCGGCGGAGCGACGAGGCCGACCATCGGCAACCCGGGCGACTGCTCGTCGACCAGCTTCCAGTCGGCGGCCAGGCCCATGCGGACCGCGGCCTTGCCGCGGATCTCCCGGACCGCGGCGATCAGGCCGGCGTTGCCGTCGATCTCGTCCGGCAGTTCGCTGCCGGTCAGGCCGAGCGACGCGGCGGGCACCCAGGCGCACGGGTTGCCCGCGTCGCACAATGTCACCCGGACCGCGGCGCCGGACTCCAGGGTGATCTCCTCGGCCGCTTGGCCGGTGGGGAGGAGCCGGCCGGTCTTCGCGCCGACCGTGGCGGACCAGTTCATCACGATCTCGGCGCCGGTGCCGGGCACGCCGGGGACGGCCAGGTCACCGTCGACCATGGCCTGTCCGTCGCGGACCTGGACCTCGGCGATGAGGAGCACGCTGGTGTTGGTGTTGAAGATCCGCACGCGGGTGACCGGGTCGACCGGGTCGACCATCCCCTCGTCGATGGCGAAGGGGCCGACTCCTGAGGAGATGTTGCCGCAGTTGCCGGCGTAGCCAACCTGTGCTGTGTCGATGCTGACCTGGGCGAAGGTGTAGTCGACATCCGCGTCCGCGCGCCGGGACGGGCTGATGATGGCGACCTTCGACGTGATCGGACGGGAGCCGCCGAGGCCATCGATCTGCAGCACGTCGGGGGACCCCATTAGCCGCAGCAGCAGCGCGTCGCGTTCCTGGCCTGCCGGGGGCAGGTCCTCTTCCCTGAAGTACAGCCCCTTGCTGGTGCCGCCGCGCATGATGACGCAGCGGATTGTCCGCTGCCGGTTCATCGGGTGCTCCCGGCGGGGCGCAGGTAGCCGTCGGCGGTCAGCCGGGGGAGCAGGCCGCCGGCGTCCAGTATGTCGAGGACCATCGGCGGCAGCGGCGGCACCGTCACGCGCCGACCGCCGGCCTCGAGCCACCCTTCGGCGAGGTGAACGGTGACCTGGTCGCCCTCCTGGACGAGCCCGCGGACGCCGGGGACGGTCAGCGCCGGAAGCCCGTTGTTGATCGCGTTGCGCAGGAACAGCGAGTTGAACTCTTCGGCGACCAGCGCGGTGACGCCCAGCTGCCGCATCAGCGCGGCCACCGGGCGGCTGGAGCCGATCCCGAAGTTCTTGCCTGCGACCACGATGTCGCCGGGACGGACCTGCTCGGTCCAGCCGGGACGCAGGTCGTAGAACACGTGCCTGGCGGCCTCGGGGACCGGCAGTTTCATCGCGAAGCCGGGGTACATCGCGTCGGTGTCGATGCTGTCGCCGAACACCCAGGCCCGGCCGGTGATCTCGTGGTTCATGACAGTGGCTCCCGGGGGTCGGTGATGTGCCCGGTGATGGCCGAGGCGGCGACGGTCGCCGTGGAGGCCATGTAGATTTCCGCGGTCGGGCTTCCCATCCGGCCGCGGAAGTTGCGGGTGCTGGCGGTCAGGCAGACTTCGCCGTCGCCCACGACCCCCATGTGGTATCCGAAGCAGGCCCCGCACGTCGAGTTGGTCACGACCGCGCCGGCGTCGGCCAGCGCCTGCACGTAACCGAGCCGCAGCGCGTCGCGGTAGACCGCCTGCGAGGCGGGCGTGACGATCATGCGCACGCCGGGGGCGACCTGGCGGCCGCCCATGATCTCCGCGGCGATCCGCAGGTCCTCGAGCTGGCCGTTGGCGCACGAGCCGACGAAGCACTGGTTCACCGGGCGTGCCTCGACCTGGGAGACTGGCAGCGCGTTGCTGCTGACTTTGCCCGGCCTTGCGACATACGGCTCCATGGCGGCGAGGTCGATGACCCGCAGGTCGGCGTACGCGGCATCGGAATCCGGAACGGCAGGGGCATACTCTCCCGCGCCATTTGCCCGCAGGAACTCGGCGCACCGCTGGTCGAATTCGAACGTGGCGAAGTCGGCGGAAACCTCGGCGCACTGGGTGGCGATCGTGCGCCGGTCGTTCATGGGCACTGACGCCAGGCCCGGGCCCCCGAACTCCAGGTTGTGGTTGGTGGCGTCGCCCCAGGTCCCGGCGAGGTACAGGAAGACGTCCTTGCCGCCGATCCCGGCGGGCAGTTCGCCGGTCAGCTCGTACCTGATCGTGGGCGCGACGCTGTACCAGGTCTGCCCGGTGCACACGATCGAGATCACCTCGGGCGGGCCGAGCCCGCGGGCGGCGGCGTTGTACGCGCCTGCGGCGCAGGTGTGCGAGTCGGTGCAGGTCAGTACCTGGCCGGGCAGCGCCAGGGCATTCTCGGCGATGACCTGGTGGCAGATGCCGTGCTGGCCGACGTCGAAGAACTTCTTGACGCCGAAGTCGCGGGCGAATTTCCTGGCGACGGTCCCCGCGTTGGCGTCGCCCAGGGTGGGCGCGGGCACCGCGTGGTCCATGATGATCGCGGTGCGGTCCGGGTCGGCTATCTTCACCAGGTCCGGCCAGTTCGTGAACATCAGGTCGATCAGGACGTTCATGTCCACCTGGCAGACGACGGTGTCGCCCGGCTGGACCCGGTCCCGCCCGGACGCCCGGGCGAGGATCTTCTCTATCGCGGTCATTCCCATGTCAAGTCTCCTTGTCAGCCGTAGCGCTCGCTGAGCCGCAGCCACTCCGCGAGCCCGACGAGCCCGAAGATCCCGGCCGGGCCGGCGGCACTGCCCGAGGCGGACTGGCGGGGATCGCGTCCGCCCATCGCGGCCAGCGTCTCCGCCATCGCCGAGGCGACGGGCCCCAGTAGCGCACCGGGGTAGATGGCCAGCCGGAAGCCGAGCCGCTCCAGGTCGCTGTCGCTGATTTCCGGGCTGCGCCCGCCGGGGACGACGTTGAACAGCAGCGGCGCCTTGACCTCGGCCGCGATCTGCTCGACCTCCTCCCGCGTCTGGGGCGCCTCCACGAAGATCACGTCCGCGCCCGCGGCCGCGTACTGGTTCGCGCGGTCGATAGCCTCCCCGATCCCGGCCGGGCCCCGGGCGTCAGTGCGGGCGATGATGACTGTTTCCGCCCGCCGGGCGTCAAGGGCGGCGCGCAGCTTGCCGGTGAACTCGGCCGGGCTGATGACTTCCTTGCCGGCCAGGTGGCCGCAGCGCTTGGGGAAGACCTGGTCTTCGAGCTGGATGGCCGCCACGCCGGCTCGCTCGTAGGCATGCACGGTCCGCGTCACGTTGAGGGCGTTGCCGTAGCCGGTGTCCGCGTCGGCGATCACCGGCAGCCCGGACGCCTCCACGATCGTCGCCGCCCGGTCCGCCATCTCGGACGCCGTCACGAGGCCGATGTCCGGCACGCCGTAACCGCACACCGCTATCCCGGCGCCGGTCAGGTAGGCGGCGCTGAACCCGGCGTCGCGGACGAGATGGGCGCCCAGGCCGTCAAAGATCCCGGGTGCGCGGACCAGGCCGGGTGCGGCGAGCAGCTTCCTCAGCTCAGCGGCAGCGTTGCCTTCGGGGGTTGCGTTCATGGTTTGATACTATGAAACTAGGTGCACAATGTAAATACGAGAGCCCTGAAACGGAAACCAGGTACGTTGCACACTGTGAACATGACCGCCGACGAGGTGCCGGCCGCCGACGAGACCGGCAAGATCCGCGGCGCCGAGACCGCCCGGCGCACGGTGCGGGTGCTCACCGCCCTCGCCGCCCGGCAGCCCATCGGGCTGGACGAGCTGGCCAAGGTCGTCGGGCTGAACAAGAACACGACGTACCGGCTGCTCCGGGTGCTCCAGGAGGAGGGCTACAGCGAGCGCCTGCCGCAAGGCGGCTACCGGCTGGGGCCGGCCGCGGCGGCACTGTCCTCAGATAGCCCGCTGTCCGCGAGCGGGCTCCAGGCGGCCCGGCCGGCGATGCAGGAGCTCGCCGAGATCACCGGCGAGACGGTCACCCTGCACCGGCTGGCAGGCGACATGGCGGTGGTGTGCGCGGGCGTGGAAAGCGAGCGGCACGCCCTGCGCCGGGTGACCCGCGTCGGGGAGAGCTACTCGCTGCTGGCCGGCTGCGCGGAAAACGTGATCCTCGCCTTCCTCGATGAGCCGCAGCGGGAGGGTGTCCTCGCCCGCGGCGGCCTCGCGCCGCCCGCCCGGCGCGCACTGGAGCGGCACCTCAGCGAGGTGGCCGTCCGGGGCTACGCGACGTCGCAGGGGGCCAACCATCCTGGGCTGTTCGGCATCGCCGCGCCGGTCCCGCAGGCGGATGGCGGGGCGGCTGAGCTCTCGGTCAGCGTGTCGGGCCCGGACGGCCGATGGACCAGGGAAGCCGCGGTCAGCCATGTCGACGCCTTGCTGCGGTGCTGCGGCCGGGTGTCGGTCCTGCTGCCCACGCGACGGTAAGCCTCGCCTCGCGAAATCAATTTCACTATGTGAATCGCTTACCGACGGCTGGGGAGCATCGCGAGCGCCTGCGACCGCTGGGCGACCAGCTCGTCGTAGGTGCCGTCGCGCTCGGCCCAGCGGTGCATCAGCACGCCCTTGACGAGGATCTCGTGCGGGGTGGGGCCGGTCGCGAGCAGGTCCATCACCTCGGTGGCGAACTCGGCCAGGTCGAGAGCGTGGGGGTTGCGCTGCTTCGCCTCCGGCGTGAGGGCGACCGCCGGGGGGATGAGCTCGGAGACCTCGATGCCGGTGCCGTCCAGCTGGGCGCGCAGCGCCTCGGAGTAGGCGTGCACGGCGGCCTTCGAGGCGGCGTAGGTCGGCATGACCGGGAACGGCAGGAACCCGATGCCCGAGGTGACCGTGATGATGGTGCCGGCGCCGCGCCCGATCAGGTGGGGGGTGAACGCGTCGATGACGCGGATGGTGCCGAGCAGGTTAGTGTCGATCGTCTGTTCCGCGGCGCTGAAGTGCGCGGGATCACGCAGGTCCTCGGGAATCCCGATCCCGGACATCGTAATGATCGTGTCGAGGCCCGGGTGGCTGGCAAGGATCGTGTCGCGGGCGCGGTCGATGCTGGCCTGGTCGGTCACGTCGATCTGAACGGTGGCCAGCCCCTCGCCTGCGATCTTGCCGAGCAGGTCGGTTCGCCGGCCGCCGGCGATGACGGTGCTGCCGGCCGCGGCGAAGCGGCGGGCCAGCTCCAGGCCGATTCCCGAGGTAGCGCCGGCAATGAAGATGGTGCGGTTGGTGATGTCCATGCGTTCAGTGTCGGCCTGTTCCCCGCCCGGAGGCAGTACCCCCGTGTTCCAGGGTCCCAGCAGGGCCCCCTTAGCCGAATAGGCCCTGAACTACGCTGCTGATTATGAGTGACGATGACCGCGTCAGCCCGCTTGGCGGTTACCTCCGCGCCCGGCGGGCGCTGGTCACCCCGGAGCAGGCCGGGATCCCGGCGGGCGCGAACCGCCGCGTTCCCGGGCTCCGCCGGGAGGAAGTCGCCATGCTCGCGGGCATCAGCGCCGACTACTACCTGCGGCTGGAGCGCGGCCGCGACAGGAACCCCTCGCCGCAGGTCCTCGAATCGCTCGCGCGGGTCCTGCACCTGGACGACATCGAGCTGGATTACCTCCTCGGCCTGGCCGCCCCGCGCCCGCGGACGCCGCGGCGGCGGAAGCCCGAACGCGTGCCCCCGCGGCTGCATCACCTGCTGGCGAGCGTGCGGGTGCCCGCGTTCGTGGAAGGGCGCACGTTCGATGTGCTCGCCGCCAACCGGCTCGCCGTCGCGCTCTCCCCGCGCCTGCAGCCCGGCTACAACCGTCTCCGGTCGCTGCTCCTCGACCCCGAGGAGCAGGCGTTCCAGCAGGACTGGACGCGCTCCGCGGAAGGCTTCATAGCCGCTTTCCGGAAGTCCGCCGGCGACGACATCGACAACCCGCGACTGGTGGAACTGGTGGGCGAGCTGGCCCTGTCGAGCGAGAGGTTCCGTACCCTGTGGGCGCGCCACGACGTCCGCGGCCTCGACGGCGGCACCACCACCGTGCACCATCCCGTCGTCGGCGACCTGCGCCTGCACCGGGACAAGCTCCCGGTCGGCGATGTGCTCCTGGTCCTCTACTACGCCGATCAGGGCAGCGAGAGCGACGAGAAACTCCGCCTCCTCGCCTCCATGGCCCAGGCAGCACCTGCCTCCGTGGAGCCGCTGACGCGGGCCGACAGGCTGCCTGGGTGCTGAGGTGAAACACGCGTCCGTTCGGGAAAATCTAGATCGCCATTCCGAACGAACGCGTGGTTCCGCCCCACGGCACCGCTGCCAGCGGCAGCTACCGGTAACGCGACGGCTTCACCACGGGATGGTCTTGTTTTCCCAGCTCGTAAAGGTGCCTGTCGGACCGTCCGGCCCGAGCAGAGCCACCCGCACTACCTCGCGGGACCCGTCCTCGACAGACTCTGTGCCCGCGTAGGCATTGAGATTCGTCGCGGTGAACGCGGGCGAGACCAGGTTGACCTTGATGCCGGTCGATTCCAGCTCGACCATGATCGCGAGGGTTATCGCGTTCTCGGCCGCCTTGGACCCGGGATAGATGGGCCCGAACCTGGCGTGGTAGGGGTGCGAGGGGTCGGCGTTGAGGGCGAGCGAGCCGACCGCGCTCGACACATTGACGATGCGGGCGTCCGCGGACTCGCGCAGCAGCGGCAGCATGGCCTGGTAGACCGCGAGGGTGCCGAACACGTTCGTGTCCCAGACCGCGCGCATCTCCTCGAGAGATGCCGTGCTCGCCTTCGACGACTTCACGTAGTCCTCAAGGAAGGACTGGCCGCTGCGTTCCTCGGCGGAGGCCTGGCTGAGTCGCGTATTCGAGATCCCGGCGTTGTTGACGAGCAGGTCGAGACGGCCGCGCTCCGACCGGATCCGCTCGGCCGCGGCGGCGATGGAAGCTCCGTCGGTGATGTCGATCTGCAGGGCGATCGCGCCCGGCCCGATCTCTTTAGCGGCAGCCTCACCGCGGTCCAGGTTACGTGACCCGAGATACACCGTGACGCCGTTGGCGACGAGTTCCTTCGCGACCTGAAAGCCGACGCCCTGATTAGCGCCCGTGACGAGGGCGATGCGTGTGTCACTCACAGAAACTCTTCCTCCTTGATCGTGTCATGACAATGACCGTTAGCTACTTGTTCTCGATGCTGCCGAGGTCGCCGAGTCCGGCGAAGGCAGCGGATGCCTCGGCCCAGCTGGGGTCGCCCTCGTAGAGGGCGCTTTGCAGGTAGGCCAGGGAGAGCCGCTGAATGACGGCGACCCGTTCCGGGTTCTCGTCGGTGGTCCCGGCCGCGTCGTATCCGGTGACCCCGCCGAGCAGGTGCTCGCCGCCGGAGAGAGTCAGCAGGCTCTTCGGCCCGGGGCTGAACGTGTAGGGGTCGGCGTGGTAATCCGCGCCCTTGGACGAGAGCTCCCAGGTGAAGTCCTTGTCGCCGATGACGACGAGGGTCTGGGTGGTCATGTCCGCGAACCCGGCGGTTCGCAGGGAGGTGAATCGTGCGGCGGCTTCGGAGAGATGGCCGCCGCCGGCACCGGTCGAGGACAGCAGGACGCCGGCCTTGACGCGCGCGTCGGGAACGAAAACCCTCTTGCCGTCGTCACCGAGGTAATCGGCGCCGAGCAGCATGCCCGCGGTCTGGCCGCCGAAGGAATGGCCGGCCACGGCGATGCGGCTCCGGTCGAGGCGTCCCCTGAACTGCGGGACAGCGTCCTCGATGAGATCAAGCTGATCCAGGATCTGCCTCATGTCGCTGACGCGTGATTCCTCGAACGCCGGGGCGCCTGGCGTTGACATCGGGAGAAGCAGGCTTCTGGACGTCAGGTGGGTCGGCTGAATCACTGCGAAACCCCTGCTCGCCCAGAAATCCACGAGGGGTCCTGCGCTCCGGTAGGAAGTGAGAAAGTTGGCCAGGCCCCCGCCGTGCGAGTAAAGGATGACCGGGAGGCTGTCGCCCGTTGCCGGCACGGTGACTTTCAGCTCCAGGTCCACGATGCGACCGGGTGCCGATAGCGTTACCGGGCTCACCGCGACGATCGGTGCTGCCGCCGGCACAGGGATCTGCGCGGCTCTGCCGATGCTGGCGTGATCTCGCCCGAGCACGATCCCAGTCTGCTTTTCGCCAGCGGGGCTCGAAGTCATTTTCTCTGTCTGCATTTCCTAGTTCCTTACGGTAGACGTCGACTGGTGCGGGTGAGAGAACGATCCGCGCTCCCTGAAGTGAGGGCGCCGAGCGCGAGCGGAGGCGCCTTGGTGCAGGCTCGGCCGAGGCTTCGGTACTGCACGAGGTTCTCCTGACGCGAGGGCGAGGTGAAGGCGAGGGCCTGCGTCGGGGTACACTAACCTTAAGCGGAAGGTCTTTCCGCAACTATATGGAATGTCTTTCCGTTTAGCAAGGGGAGGCTGTGGCACCCGAGTCGGTCAGCACGAAAGCTTCCTCGACGGCAGGCAGCGCCGACCCCTCTCGGCGGCAGCGCTCGGACGCGCAGCGAAATGTCCTCGCGCTAGTGCAGGCCGCCAAGACCGTGTTCGCGGACCGCGGCGTGGACGCGCCCGCGAAGGAGATCACCGATCGTGCGGGAGTGGGCGTCGGCACGCTCTACCGGCATTTCCCTCGGCGGTCCGACCTCATCGTTGCCGTGATGCAGCACGAGATCGACGAGTGCATCGACGCTGCCGCGGCGCTCGGGGCCGTCCTGAGTCCGTGGGACGCGCTCCTGGGGTGGACCGAGCGCTTCACGGGCTTCGTCGCCACCAAGCGCGGTCTCGCCTCCGCGCTGCACTCCGGTGACCCCGCCTACGATGGCCTCCCGCAGCGTCTCCTCAACCAGCTCGAGCCGGCGCTCCGCACGCTCCTGGCCCGGGCGGTAGCGGGCGGGTACGCGCGCGAGGACGTCACGGCCCGCGAAATCCTCACGACCATAGCTCTGATCTGCCAGCCCGTCCCTGGCCAGCAGCCAGGCTTCAACCAGCGCATGACACGAGTGTTCATGCAGGGACTGGGCCATGTTGGCTAAAGCTGGTGTTGAGCCAGTGGCTGGTCCTGCCGCGCGTCGAGGCTGAACCAGCACCCCGGGGCCGCGCGCTGGCCAGCTCGGGGCAGCAGCACGCGGCGACTCGGAAACCGACCAGCCCACGGCTGACCCCGGGCGCGCCGCAGGCAATAGTGATGACCCGGGCCGCGACAGGCGCTCAGCTGGCCGGCTGCGCCGACCTGGCCGCGGCGAGCGCCGCCACGCCCGCCATGAACATCTCCACCCCGAACTTGTAGTGCGGCTCCGGATCGTCGCACGCCGTCATCGGAATGGCGCACTCGACCAGCCGCGGGTACTTGGCCGGGGGCAGGGTCGCCAGCGTGACCTGCTTCCTGCGCTGCAGCTCGGCGCGCTTAGCGCTGTCGATCGACTCGATTCCCGGCTCGCTCATCACCAGTGTGAGGCCGGTCCACAGGGCCGAACTGGCGATCATGCTCGCGTCGACCGGCCCGAACCCGGCCGTGCGCAGGATTTCCAGGGTGACCTCAATAGCGTCGCGGGCAGCGTCGCTGTGCAGCTTCTCCGACCGCGCGAGCAGCTGGGTTGCCGCCGGGTGCGCCCGCAGCACCGTGAGCAGCGAGGTGAGCAGCCCGCGCAGTTGCTCGGTCCAAGGCGCGGACGAGTCGACGGTGATGTCGATTTCGCTCCACAGTCGCTCGGCGAGCCCCTCGAGCAGCTCGTCTTTACCGCGGAAGTGCCAGTAGAGCGCCATCGGGGTCACCCCGAGGTCGGTGGCGAGCTTGCGGATCGTCAGTGCGTCGAGGCCCAACTTGTCGGCCAGTGCGAGCGCCCGGCCGGCCACCCCGGCCCGGGTCAGCCGGGTGCGCCCACCCTCGTCCGGGAGCGGGCCAGCGTCGGCCTCCGCTCCCTTAGCCGCGCCCCGTTGTCCGGTGGACCCGTCTTCACCGGCGAACAACCCGTTACGGCGTTGCATCAGGACGCGGCGGGCTTTGATCCGCGGTTCGGGTCGAGAACGCGGTCCATCATCATGGCACTTGTGCGTCGGCTCGCGAGCCGGCTCACGATCACGCCGAGCTGGTTGGAGCGACCGTCGATGACGCTCGGGCCCGGGTTCCGGCGCTCAAGATGGCGCAGGGCTGTGGCGACGGCATGTTCGGACGTCCGCATCCTCGCGGACCTCAGCACGCTGGCCCCTGTCCCCATCCCGGTCGTGAAGTCCGTATCGGTAGCGCCGGGAGACAGGGCGAACACGGTGAGACCTGTGCCGCGCAGCTCCATCCAGAGGGACTCGGTAAAGCTCAGCACAAAGGCCTTCGCGGCACTATAAACGGCCATCCTGGGTGAGGGAAAGTAGGCGGACACGCCGGCCACGTTGATGATGAAGCCGCAGGCGGCGCTCAGCATCTGCGGCATAAACGCTGCGGTCAGCTGAACCGGCGCCGCGGCGTCAACGGCGATCTCAGCGGCGAGGCGTCCGGGATCCGACTCGGCGAAAGGGCCGAATGTGCCGAACGCGGCATTGTTGATCAGGCTCGTGACCGCGACGCCTCGGTCGGCAACGGCCTCACGAAGCTCGCTTCCGGCAGCTGGGCGTGACAGGTCGAACGGGATCGTCTCGACCCGGACGCCGTACTGGCGGCGCAGGCCGTCGGCCGTTGATGCCAGTCGCTGAGCGCGCCGGGCGACGAGCACGAGGTTCGAGCCGCGTGCCGCGAGGGCCGCGGCGAAACTGGCTCCAATCCCCGAGCTCGCCCCGGTGAGGCGAACGGTCTGCGCGTGATAATCGATAGTCATAGAGCACAACCTTGCGGGCTTGGAATCGGCGACGGGTGTATGCCGGGAATGCCTAAGCGGTGGCGTCGGGCCCTGGCAGCTGGATGCTGAACGGGGCAGGTCCCCTTCAAGCCGGCCGCTGTGGCTTGTGCGCGACTTTGCCGTGGACTTGGACGTGGCCGCTCCGCTGCAGCCCACCAACCGGATCATCGGTACTGCCTGCGCCCACGCCGGCTCTTCACCGCCGTGAAGAGCCGTCGGCAGGTCGCCGCTGGGCGTGTCCGCGATGCACCCTTCTCTTCCGCTCAGCACTGAAGGTCACAGCTGGGAACCGCCGCCGTCCACGGAGGCGCGGTCACAGCGTGACCACGATCTTGCCGTGGACGTGGCGTCCGGCCTGGAGGGTGACGGCGTCGCGGATCTTCTCGACCGGGAAGACCGCGGCGATCGGCACGGTGAGCTGGCCGGCCACGATCGCATTGGTGATCCGCTCCGGGGCATCCGGCCCGGCGTCGGCGGCGCCGGTGGGTCGTACGCCGCCGGGAGGGTTGGGGCCCGCGGCGACCGTGGAGATCCGCTCGGGCGGCACGCCGAGCGCCAGCGCGGCTTCGGCCGTCTCCGTGCCGAACAGGTCCATCGCCGCGGTCACCCCGCCGGGAGCCAGTGCCCGTACCCGGTCCGCGAGGCCGGGGCCGTAGGCCACGGGCTCGGCGCCGAGCTGCCGCAGGAACTCGAACGTGCCCTCCGAGGCCGTGCCGATCACGGTGGCGCCGGCAAGCCTGGCGAGCTGCACGGCGAACACGCCGACGCCGCCGGCGGCGCCGCCAATCAGCACGGTGTCGCCGGGCCGCAGGCCGATCGCCGCCACGGTGGCGGCGGCGGTGAAGCCGGCCACCGGGAGCGTGCTCGCCACCTCGTCGCTGATGCCGTCCGGGGTGTGAAACAGCGCACCGGGCACTTTGACGACCACGAAGTCGGCGGCGGCCCGGCCCAGCGCGCCGCCGTAGACGCGGTCGCCCGCGGCGAAGCCCGCGACGCCGTCGCCGGCCTCATCGATGACGCCGGCGAAGTCGGACCCGAAGCCGGCCGGCACGGTGATGCCGAACCGCGCCGCCGCCTCCGGCCTGGCGGAGATGCCCCAGTCCATCGGGTTCAGGCCGGCGGCGGTCACGCGGACGCGGACCTCGCCGGGGCCGGCGTGCGGTTCCGGAACCTCTCGGAACTCCAGGACCTCGGGACCTCCGAAGGTCTCGAAGATGACAGCTCGGCTCATGAGCGGGCCTCCCGCGGGCAAAGTGATGTGACTTGGTGCCATTAGCATACACGAGTGATGGGACCAAGTGCCGTACACTGTTCCCATGGCCCGCTGGCAACCGAACGCATCCGAGCGGCTAGCCCTAGCCGCCCTTGAGCTGTTCGCGGAGCGGGGCTACGACAACACGACGGTCATCGACATCGCGCAGCGCGCGGGGCTGACTAAGAGCACTTTCTTCCGGCACTTCGCCGACAAGCGGGAAGTGCTCTTCGGCGACGGCACGATGACCGGGATAGTCGCCAATGCGATAGCCGCGGCGCCGGAGACTGCCACCCCGCTGGAAGCGGTGGCTCATGCCCTGGACGCGGCCGGGAGGCACGCCTTCACGCCCGCCCGCCGCGAATTCGTCGCCCGCAGGCGGGTCGTGATCGCCGCCAACCCGGAACTGCAAGAGCGTGAAGCGCTCAAGGGCCTCGCTCTCACCGCGTCAATGAGCGGCGCGCTCAGCCAGTGCGGCGTTCCCGTCCTGACTGCCCGCGTGGCCGCGGAGTTGGGCGCGCTCGCCTGGAAGATCGCCTACGAGCGCTGGAGCGACACCACTAACGCTGACGAGTTCGGTGAAGTCGCGCGGCGAGCACTCGGCGAACTGCAAGCAGCCAGTTCCTTGTGCTGACGCGAACTGCTCTTCAAGCTCGACCACATCAGCCACGACCGATCGCGACACAGCAGCACAGCTGGTTGCCACGAGAAGTGCGACAGAGCCGTTTCCGGCCCTCGCAGTTCAGGCATCTCTAAGTTCAATCGGGTTCGCATTTATGCTTAGCGGCTATGGATATCAGCCTGCGGCAGCTGGAGGTATTCGCGCGGGTGGCCCGTGCCGGGTCCTTCACCCAGGCGGCGAGCGAGATGATGGTGAGCCAGCCGGTCCTCAGCCGAACCATCCGCGACCTGGAGCGCGCCCTGCGGACCCGGCTGCTCGACCGCACCACCCGGTCGGTCCGGCCAACCGCCGACGGCCGTGAGCTCCTGGCCGTCGCTGAGGCAGTCCTGGAGTCCTACCAGGCGGGGATGCGGCGCTTTGCCGCCTACCGGGACGGCGAGCGCGGCATCTTGATCCTCGCCGCGCTTCCCGCCGTCGCGGCCTCCGTGCTCCCGGACGCGATTTCCCGCTTCCTGGACCGCCATCCCGACATCCAGGTCAAGGTCATGGACGGGACCAGCAGCGAGGTCATCGAGCACGTCCTGGCAGGCCGCGCCGACGTGGCGCTAACCGAGGCGGCCGACGCGCCGGAAGAGCTCAGCGTCCTTCCCCTGCTCCACGACCCGCTGGTGGCCGTACTGCCCCCCCGGCACCGCCTCACCGCCCGGCAGGAGCTCACCTGGGACGAGCTCGCCGCCGAGCCCTTCATCGCGTTCGCTCACGGAAGCAGCGTGCGCCGCCTTACTGACCTTGGGTTTGCCCTCGCCCAGGCACGCCCCGCCCGGCTCATCGAGGCCGTCGCAGTCGGCACCGCCGCAGGGCTGATATCTGCCGGGCTCGGCGTCAGCGCCGTCCCGGCCCTCCTGCTGCCCCTGATGTCCTTCGCGCTGCTGGAGACCAGGCCGCTGACCGGCCCGGCCCTGACCCGCCATCTCGCCGCCCTGTATCCCGCGAACCCGTCTCCTGCGCCGCCCGCGGCCCGCTTCCTCGACCTGCTGGCCGCGGCCACGCCACCCGAACTGGGCAAACCCCGGTCCTAGCCACTCCTGTTCGGCGTGGTGCTGGCTCAGCTGAGGGGCCAGGCGCCGAGGACGCGGTCGCGGGGCGGTTCGGTGGTGAACGGGGCGCCGCCGAACTGTCGGGCGTTGCCGGGCTTTTCGGGGTCGTACGGGGTCCAGCCCGGGTCGCCGTCGCGAGCGAATGCGGCCCATGATCCGGTGAGGGCGTCGCGGACGGGGAGGAAGTCGCCGGGCGCCGCCGACCCCACGGCCTCCAGGTAGTTGCCGAAGACGTAAAACTGGTCAGCGGCGTGGAACGCGCCGAGCGCCGGGCCGAACGGCGTGGCACTGAACAGGAACGCGAACGACCGGCCGCCCGCTGCGGCCTGCGTGAGGGCCATCTCGATGGCGGGCCTGCGGTAGATGGCATCGGTCAGGAACGCAGACCGGATGGCGGCCAGGTCGTCGGATGAGCCGCCCTCGGCCTGCACGCGCTCGCCGTAGCCCGCCAGGGCCTGGTCGGGATCCGGGACTCCGGCGCGGGCGAGCTCGTCGAGGAGGGCGGTCGCATCCGGTGGCGCGAAGGCGTCCCCGCGCAGGACGCGGAACATGGCGACCTCGTCGTGGTTCGCGCCGACGAGCAGGGGGATGTGACGGGCGGCGCCCCCACGCAGCGCCTCGTGCGGATCCCGCGGGAGGGTTACCCCGTCCAGGACCACCCCCCAGGAGCGGCCGCCGGGAAGGTTCCGGGTGCCGATGTCGCTGTCGATCACCTGCGACTGCGCGGCCAGGATGGACTGGACGTCGACGGCCTGCAGGTCCTCCATCGATGAGGCCCCGACCCGGTCGGCAAGGTCGCGGGCCATCGCGGCGGCTGTCGCGGGCGGGAAGACGCGGCGGGTGCTGCCGCTGTGCATGATCGCCTTGTCGAACAGGCCGGCGCTCATGGGGGCGGTCAGCAGCGAGCCGATGCAGAACGCGCCGGCCGACTCGCCCGCGACGGTGACGTTCGCGGGGTCGCCGCCGAACGCGGCGATGTTGCGCCGGACCCAGGCCAGGCCGCAGGCCAGGTCCTGCAGTCCGAGGTTGCCCGACTCCGCCCACTGCTCGCCCCCGATCCCGGCCCAGTAGCCGAACCCCAGGGCGCCGACGCGGTAGTTGATGGCGACGAAGACGGTGCCGGTCTGCCGCGACAGCGTGGTGCCGTCCGTCTGCGGCGGGGCGGCCGACCCCATCTCAAAGCCCCCGCCGTAGAACCACACCAGGACGGGAAGCCTGCCCTGCAGGCCCGGGCTCCAGACGTTCAGGTAGAGGCAGTCCTCGCTGGTCTCGGGCATGCGCGTTGCCATCATCACCTTCAGCGGGGAGTCGTACTGCCCGCCCGGTGACGCCGGCGCGCTCGTGCCCGTGCCGGGCTCGGCGGGGTCTGCGACGGGGAAGTGAGCGTTGCCGTTTTGCGCCGGGGCGGCGCGGAAGCGGGTCGCGTCGACCTCGCTGGCCCAGTCGGGGACCGCACGCGGCGGCCGGAACCGCAGCGCGCCGACCGGCGGCTCGGCGAACGGGATCCCGGCGAACAGCGCGCCGCCGTCGGGGGCGGTCGTCCCGCGGAATCTGCCGGCCGGCGCGGCCACGACTACGGTGTCGGTCATCTCAATCCTCCTGTTCCCGCCTTCCGGCGGCTTGGCAGTTCCATCTCCAGCAGCGTGGAGCTCAGGGTCTTGCCGTGCGCGTCCAGGCTGAGCGTGCGGGAGACGCCGCCGCCGAGCGCGTCATGCAGCACGAACTTCAGAGCGTGCAGCTGCGGGATCTCGTAGCGGTCAACTGGGCCGCGGACGATGTCGGCCAGGTGCTCGCGGACCAGGGCAGGGGTCAGCTGCTCACGCAGCAGCGGGTAGTCCCCCGGGTGGTAGGCGATCACCGTGATGTCGGAGGTGTTTCCCTTGTCGCCCGCCCGGGCGTGCGCGATGTCGCCCAGCCTCATGCCGCGGTCCCCAGAATGCTCACCCCCGTGGGGACGGCGGCGCGGGGCAGCAGCACCGACACCACGGCGATGTCCTCATACGCCCGGCGGGCCGCACCACCGCCCCCGTAGGGCCCGTTGAGCCACAGGGCCGTGACCTCGCGGCCGGCCCGCCGGGCCTGGGCGAGGCCAGTGGTCCGGACGGCGACCCGCGCCCGGACCTCAGCGGGCTCGCCGGCCTCGGGCGTGCCCTTGCCCCGGTGGACCGCGTCCACACCGATCAGGTCGAACCGGGACTCAAGCACGTCCAGTCCCGTCAGCGCGAGGCGCTCGCGGACGATGTCGAGCGCGAGCCTGCCGCGGGCCACGCACCCGGGACCGCAGTAGGACATCTCGCCCTCGCCTATCCAGCTGTCCCGGTAGCCGACCGACACCTTCAAGCGCTCCGGCCGCGGCCGGCCCGTCACCCCTGTCACCGCCACCCGGTCCGCGCCGGACTGCTCCAGCCGGGCACCGGAGAAGTCCGCGGTCACGTCCGGGGTGACGTACCCGGCCGGGTCGTGCACCTCATACAGCAGCTGCTCAGCCAGTGTGGCGACCGACACCCGGCCCCCGGTGCCCGGCAGCTTGGTCACCTCGAAGAACCCGTCCTCGCGCACCTCGGCGAGCGGGAACCCCAGCCGCGCCAGATCAGGGACATCCTTGACGCCCGGGTCGGCGAAGTAGCCCCCGGTGGCCTGCCCCGCGCATTCCAGCAGGTGGCCCGCGGCCGTGCCCGCCCCCAGCAGCGGCCAGTCGGCGGCCCCCCAGCCGAACTCGTGCGCCAGCGGGGCCAGGAACAGTGACGGGTCGGCGATCCTCCCGCCCACCACCACGTCCGCGCCCTGGCGCAGCGCCTCGATGACCGGCTCGGCGCCGAGGTATGCGCTAGCCGAGATCACCGTGTCGCCCAGGGAAGCGACGGTCTCGCCGTCCCGCTCCAGCAACTGCAGGTCACTGCCCTTCACGGCCAACAGGACGTCGTCACCGGTGACCGCCGCGACCCTCAGACCCCCGATTCCCTTCCGTCGGGCCACCTCGGCGACGACCCGGGCGGCGGCCACCGGGTTGGCGGCGCCCATGTTGGTGATGATCCGCACGCCGTCGCGGGCGCAGGACTCCAGCACCGCGTCCATCCGGTCGGCCAGCCACTCGTTATAGCCCGCCTCCGGGTCGCGCAGCCTGTCCAGCTGCGCCAGCGCCACCGTACGCTCGGCCAGACACTCGAACACCAGGTAATCAAGACCGCCTCGCTCCGCCAGCTCCGCGGCCGGCTCAATCCGGTCATCGGCAAACCCGGCACCACAGCCAATCCGGACACGCTTCACTGTCAGCTCCCTCCAGCCACCCAGTATCCGGACCGATGCCAGTCATGTCCAAGATCAATCAGGCATGGACTTATGCTCGTTGGCTATTTATCCGGGCGGCGATATCAGCCCGGCGTGCCGCCACTGACGAGCAGCTGCTGCCCGCTGATCCAGCGGGCGAGCTTGCCGGTGAAGAACTCGACTGCGTTCGCGACGTCGTCGACCGAGCCCATCCGCGAGCCGAGCGGGCTGGCGTTCTGCACGCGCGAGCGGAGCGGGCTGTCGTCGTTGCCGACGGTGAAGCAGCCCGCACCTTTCGTCGCGCTCGCGATGACCGCGTTGACCGTGACCCCTCGTTCGCCGATTTCCTGGGCGAGCACTCCGACCAGATAGCTGGCCGGCAGCTTGCTGGAGGCGTAGAGACCGAAGCCGGCGACCGGCCGGAGCGTGGAGCCGGAGCCGATGTACACGATCGAGCCGCCGCCGCTGACCATGCGTGCCGCCTGCTGCATGGTGAAGAACGCGCCCTTGGCATTGACGTTGAACAGGCGGTCGTAATCAGTTTCCGTGACGTCCAGCACCGGGCCGAGGCCCTCGTCGAGGCCGGCGTTCGCCACGACGATGTCGAGGCCGCCGAACTGTGTCCGCGCTGCGACGGATAGTGGCTCGATCTCGGCGGCCTTGGTCACGTCGGCGCGGATGCCGGTCGCCCGGGAGCCCGCGGCCTCGATCGCCGTGACCGTTTCGGTGGCGCCCGATGAGTCGCGCGAGTAATTGACTACGAAGCTTGCGCCGAGCCGGCCCAGCCGGATCGCGATCGCCTGCCCGATCCCGCGGCTGGCGCCGGTGACGACTGCTACCTGCCCAGTGAGGTCTGTCTTGTTCATGGCGGTGCACGCTCCTTGAGAAAGCTGGGTTCGGCCTGCTGGAATGACTGCTCGTTGCGGGAAGACGAAGGTTTCCAGTGCCTTGGACGACTGAGGGATTACGACGGATTGCCGAGGGCTGTCCTTTTCAGGCGCCAGCGCCGCCGTCGACGGGCACGATGGCGCCGGTCACGTAGGAGGCCCGGTCGCTGAGCAGCCAGGCGGCCGCCTCGGCGATCTCGCGGGGCTCGGCCAGCCGGCCGAGCGGGACCGATGCGGTCATCTGCTCCTTGATGCCGGGGGTCGCCGCCTCCCACGTGTCGATCAGCTCCGTGGCGGTGCCGCCCGGGGTGATGGCGTTCACCCGGATGCCCGCAGGGGCCCAGTTCACGGCGGCGGTCTCGGTGAGGCTGTTGAGCGCGCGCTTCATCGCGCCGTAAGCGGGAAGGGCGGGGTTCGCGCGGCGGCTGCCGATGCTCGAGGTGTTGACGATCGCCCGCCGCCGCCCCGTCGCATTAGAGCGGCCTGGGCGGTCATCGCGGTCCAGTGCGAGCGGAAGTTCACGGCGTACTGCTCGTCGATGTCGGTGTCGGTCGTGGTGTCGACCGGGCCGAACCCCTGCTGGGGGGCCGCGCCGTTGTTGAAGGCACCGTCGAGCCGGCCGTGCAGCATTTCGACGCGGTCGACGGCGGCGCGGACGCTCGCGCGGTCGGCGAGGTCCATGGTGACGGCGTCGGCGACGCCGCCATCGGCCCGAACCTTCCCGACGACCTGGTCGAGGGCGTCGGCGCTGCGGGCGGCGAGCACGACCGCGGCGCCCTCCCGGGCGAAGAGCGCGGCCGCGGCTGCCCCGATGCCGCGGCTGGCGCCGGTGATGAACACGACCTTGCCGGTGAGCAGGCCGATTGGAGTGGAGTCGATGTTGTTGGTCATGCCTGCAGTGTGTGCCCGGGCGGCATCCGGAGCCAGGCACAGACGGTACTAGGGTTCGGGGCCGGGACGAGGGCGGACTAACGGCATGGACAAGCAAGAGCTCGGCGCGTTCCTTCGTAGCCGGCGGGAGCGGCTCCGGCCGGAGGACGCCGGCCTGCCCTCCGGGCCGCGGCGCAGGACCCCGGGGCTGCGCCGCGAGGAGATCGCGGTCCTGGCGCACATCTCCACCGAGTACTACGTCCGGCTCGAGCAGGGCCGGGCGCCGCGCCCGTCGGGCGAGGTCCTCGCCGCGATCGCGGGCGCGCTGCGGCTTACCGACGCCGAGTCCGATCATCTGCACCATCTAGCGGGCACCGCGCCGACCCGGACCGGCCTGCACCGCCGCGATGTCCGCCCGAGCATCCTCGGGCTGCTCGAACGGATCCCGCAGACGGCCGCCTTCGTGATGTCCGCGGCGTTCGAGATGCTCGCCTGGAACGATCTCGCGGCCGCCCTCATGGAGGACTTCGTCAGGCTCGCACCGCAGGAACGCAATCTCGCACGAAAGGCGTTCCTCGCGCCGGTGCCATCTGACGCTGCGCTCTACGGGATCTCCGACGCCGCGGAGTTCCGGCACCAGGTCGTCGCGGAACTCCGGGTCACCGCGACGCGGTATCCGTCGGATCCCGCGGTGACCGGCCTCATCGAGGAGCTCCGCGGCGGCAGCCCCGAGTTCTCCCGGCCCTGGGAGCGGCACGACGTCCAGGCTGCGGTGACGCTCTCGAAGACCTTTCGGCACCCCGCCGTCGGCGAGATCACCGTCGATTGCGACTCGCTCGCACTCACCGACCGCGATCAGCACCTCGTGCTCTATACCGCGCCGCACGGGTCCCGTGACGCAGAGGCGCTAGCTCTACTGAATGTGCTCGGCCCCGAGACTGCCCATGCGAACAGGCCGCTCTGAGATGACCGGACACGCTGCACGCCCGGGCGGGTCGAGGTTCACAGGCCGTTGTCGAAGCCGAGGAACAGTTCTGCGATGCGCCACCTGCTCTCGGACTTTTCCAGTTTGAACATGGCGAATCCGGTCGCGGTAATACTTGGGGCACCGCCTGCGCTTGACGTCAGCATCAGGTAGGCCTGCGCGTCCGCGGTGCCGGCGGTGGCAGCAGAGACGGAGATGTTGGCCAGATTGTGCCGTTGCTGAGCGGCCTGCTCGGTATGCGTGCTCCGAACGAAATCCAGGATCGCCTCGCGTCCGTTGATTGGCCCGAGAGCGGCTTGCCCTGCGCTTGAGAACGTCCAGGTGGCGCTGCTGGTGAAGAGCTGCTCCAGCGCGGCCAGGTCGTGCTGGTCCAGCGCGTACGCGTAACGCACCAGTGTCTGCTGGATGGCAAAATGCTGGACGGGATCGAGATCAGCGACCTTTCCAGGCGCTTTCCCGAGGTATTCGCGGCCCCAGCCGGAAATCGCAGTCACGCTCATGTCGGGTCTCGCTTTGTATGGTGGTCGGACGGTGCCGAAGATAGGAACGGATCGCGGTCAGGCAACGGTCAGCACGATCTTGCCCTCGATGTGGCCGCGGGCGGCGCGTTCGTGCGCCCTGGACGCCTCCGCAAGCGGGAAAGTGCTGTCGATGGCGACCTGGACCGTGCCCGAGTCGAGCAGGCGTCCGAGTTCCGCGAGCTGCCTTCCGCTGGCGCGGACTTGCGTGCTCGAGACGCTGACGCCCTGCTTTGCGGCTTCCTGCGGGTCGATCAGGGCCATGAAAACGGGGAATAGCGCGCCCCCGCGCTTGATCGCGCGGAGGAAGCGACCGCTTTCCGGGCCGCCGACCGTGTCGAGAACAAGGTCGAGGTCGTGCGCGACCTCCTCGGCGCGATCTGTCGTGTAGTCGATGAACTCGTCGACGCCGAGCTTGCTCAGGAACGGCTCGTGGACGCCGGATGCCACGGCGGTGACATGAGCGCCCTTCCATTTCGCCAGCTGGACGGCCATATGTCCCACGCCGCCCGCTGCGCCGTTGACGAGCACCCTGGTCCCGGCTTCAAGGGGCACGGGACGATGCAGGGCCGCCTGGAACGGTGACGGCGTCTGGTGTCCGAGGTCGATCAGGAACTGCCAGGCGGTGAGACCGGCCATGGGGGCCGCGGCAGCGTGGATGTGGTCGATGCCGCCCGGCTTGAGGGCCAGGTCTGATGCGGGCACAGCCACGTACTCTGCGTACGCCCGGGCTTCAGCGTCCGGGAACCGGATGAGGCCGAACACCTCGTCTCCAGGGGAGAAGCTCCCGGCATTCGCAGCGACCGCCTCGACCGTGCCGGACACATCCGTCCCGAGGATGAAGGGGTAGCTGATCGTCGGCCGGAGCTCGGGAGGGAGGACCGTCATCCCCTCTCTGAGGTACCAGTCGGGAGGATTGACGCCCACCGCGCGCACGCGGATGAGCACCTCGCCATCTTTGAGATCCGGAACCGGGGCCTGTTCGTAGCGCAGCACCTCGGGGCCACCGGGCTCGTGGACTTGGACCACGTTCATCATGTCGGCAGTCATCATTTCCTCTCCCACCAGCACTGGAGTATGCTAAGCGGTTCAGTGATCCGAATATACGGATCACTGAACCGCTTGTAAAGCCCGAGGGCGAGGAGACGCGTGCGAGCCGACGCCAGGAGGAACTATGACCAGCTCTTCGCCGCCGCCGGCGAGGTTGTGGCCGAGCAGGGCGTCGATGCATCCCTGCGGGACATCGCCCGCAGGGCCGATGTCGGACTTGCCACGTTGTTCCGGCACTTCCCGACCCGGGAGTCCCTGCTAGAAGCCCTGCTGCGCACGGGTTTCAACGAGCTCGAGGCGAGGGCCGCCGAGCTGGAGCTGTCGAGCTCGCCTGGTGATGCCCTGGTGTCCTGGCTGCAGGAATTCGTCGTGTGCGCTGACACTTACCGAGGTGTCGTCGAGCTGATGACGGCTGCCATCGAAGACCCCGAGTCCGCGCTCCATGCTTCCTGCGTAGGCATGCGCGCAGGAGGCGCGAAGCTGCTGTCGCGTGCCCAGGCCGCGGGCGTAGCACGGACGGACATCGATGGCACCGACCTGTACGCACTGGCCGGGGCGCTTGCGTGGCTGAGAGCCCAGTCATCGCTGGCATCACGTGCCGATCACCTCTTCAGCATCATCACGAGCGCGATCCTGAAGTGAACAGGCTCTCGCTGCGAGAAGACCGCGCAACTCGCACGAATCGCAGCGATAGGCCGGGCCGCCCGCCTAGGCTCGCGCACTCGACGAGTGTTCCGTCACTGCGGATCATGTTCCTTCAGCACAATCGCGATCACGCTTTGTGGTCGCGACGTGTGCAACGCGACGATGCCCACGATCAGGTCGTCAATCGATGGCCACACGAGGTTCGGGTGCTCGGTGAAAGCGCTGATCACGCCGTGCATGGCGGTCCAGAGCAGTATTCCCGCCTGCCGGCACTGAGCCGGCGGCGAATGGTGACCCGGGTCAGTTATGGCGGTCAGCGCCGCCGTCAGGGCGTCGAGAAGCTCGATGCCGCCGTGGTGCGACGTCGCGCTCACTCCCGATGGAACCCTGCCCCCGAACAGCGTCCTGTACTCGCCGGGGTGCTCGATGCCCCACCTGATGTACGTCGCGCACCATTGCACCAGCTTCGCCAGGGGCGTCACCGCCCGGTCCGCAGCGCTCACCAGCTCGACGACTTCCCGGTAACGGAGCTCGAGGACGTAGTTGAACAGGGCGCCGAGGTCGGGGAAGTGACTGTAGATACTCGCCGGCGCCACGCCGACCTCACGGGCGACCTGGCGCAGCGTCAGCGACTCAGGCTGCTCCAGCGTTGCCAGCAGGCGGGCCGCGGCCTCGACGAGCTGCTCGCGAAGAACCTGGCCCTGCCCCCGGGCGTTCCGAGGACGCCTGGGGGGCTCGCTGGCCAGTGCCATTTGCCGGTCCTTTCGCCGAGGCCGCGCACGGAAACGCCGGTCCCGGTACCGACTGTAGCGTTTGACATCGTTCACCAACAGTTGTTCAATGAAGTTACCAACACCCGTTCACTTAACTGGCCGCGCTCGCCCTCGTCTGCGATCAGCCCGACGCGAAGAGCGCGGGCCTGATCTCGATCAGCAAGGACTCACATGCCCGCGCACCACCTCGTCGTCGGCGGAGGCCCCGTCGGACGCCACGTCGCATCCATCCTGATCGAGCGGGGCGAGCGCGTGGTGATCGGCAGCCGGTCAGGCCGCAACACGGGAGTCCAGGGTGCGACCTACATACCTCTAGACGCCGCCGACGCAGAAGCTCTCACCCGCGCCGCCGACGGAGCAGGCGGCCTCTTCAGCACGGCGAATCCTGGCAACTACACCGTCTGGGAGAAGCAATGGCCGCCGATGGCCACGGCACTGCTCGCAGCGGCCGAGCGAACCGGCGCGGTGTACGCCATGACCGGCAACCTCTACCCCTACGGCCCCGTTGACGGACCGATGCGAGAGGGGATGCCAGACGCCGCCCGTGACCACAAGGGCGTCCTGCGCGCGCGGATCTGGGCGGACGCACTCGCCGCGCACCGGGCCGGCCGGATTCGCGCTTTCGAGGTCCGCGGCTCCGACTACGTCGGGGGCGGCGAAGGCCATGTCAGCCGCGTCCTTCCCGCGGCCCTGGGCGGGCGCTCCGTGCGCATGCTCGGACGCGTCGACGAGCCTCACACCTGGACCGACGTTCAGGACGTCGCGCGGCTACTCGTCGCGGCCTTCGACGACCCTGGCGCTCATGGCCGGGTCTGGCACGTGCCGAGCAACCCGCCGAGGACACAATCGGGGATCATCAACGAGCTGCTGGACGCCGCAGGTCGCCCACGCGTTGGCGTCAAAGGCACGAGCCCGGCGCTCCTGAAAACACTCGGCGTCGTGTCACCACTGCTGCGCGAGGTCTCGCAGCTGAGCTACCAGCTCACACGTCCGTACATCCTCGATGCCTCGGCCGCGGAGCAGCGTTTCGGCATCGCACCAACCGACTGGGCGGACGTCCTGCGGCGGACCCTGCGGGCGGCTGGCACAGAAGCAAAGCCCTCGCCCTGACTGGAGCCCCTTAGGAGAAACGATGAATCCTGAAAACCTTCCCCTCGAGGCGCGAATCCAGCGCCTGGAGGACACCGAAAGTATCCGCACCCTGAAGAGCCGTTACCACACCTATGTCAATGATACAGACTTCGACCGGGTCGGCAGTCTGTTCGCTGCTGATGCCTCGCTGAATCTCGGCTACCTCATGCCCGACGAAAATGCAATTGTCGGCCGCGAAAATATCCAGGCGGCATTCTCCGGGATGAAGGCGAGCACCAGTCAGTCCCAGTTGAAGCAGTTCCTTCACAGCCACATCGTGGAATTGACCGGTCCGCACACCGCCAGCGGCACGGGGATGCTTTACGCCTGCTACGGCGTCCACGCCGACGCCTACGTCGTTGCCGGGAAATACAGTGAGGACTATGTCCGCGTGGACGGCACGTGGCTGTTCAAAACCATGGACCTAGCCCTGTATTTCACTGTTCCGCTGTCGGTCGGCTGGGCCGGACCGAAGCGGCACTACCTTGTCAATTCCGGGCAGGAGACCCACGACTACGACCCACTGCTGCCCAACCCAGCCGTCTAGGCGCGCGCTTCGGCCAAGGCCAACCCTAAGCGACGCGCAGCTGGCAGCCTCACTCGCACTCCCTATCGGACGACCGGATAAACCCAAAGTTCTAATCGTAGTGAGAGGAATCAGGAAAATGGCAGATGAAAAGCGCCTGCAGCTACTGATCGACAAGCAAGACATCTATGAACTCATATGCCGATACGCCCGCGGCGTCGATCGATTCGACAAAGAACTCGTTCAGTCTTGCTTCTGGCCCGACGCTACCACTGTCTTCCCGCTCTCAGCTGATTCCGTATTCAAGGGACAGTACAGCGACTATCTGGAGATCGACGTGAAGACCTGGGAGCCCTATACCGCCCAGCAGCATTATCTCTGCAATCATCTTTCCGAAGTCGACGGAGATCAGGCACTGGCCGAGACGTACCAGTTCTCGTTCTACTGGAAAATACCAGGGGACGACCCTAAACTAAACTCGCAGAACTCGGGCCGATATATCGATCGATACGAGCACCGGAACGGTGAATGGCGGATCATCCATCGCGAGTTTATTCGTAATTTCTCATTCCCGATCGCCCCCGCGGGCTTCGGCACTATCGAGAATGGATGGCCCATGCCTTCTCAAAGCCGGAACGACCCGGCGTACCGAACGTTGAAGCCTAACAGGTAAATGCCCGCGCGACGAAACTGCTGCTAGCCACCACCAAGCAACGCACATCCCGGTGCTTGGTAGTGGATGCCGGCCTGGGTTGGGGCGAGTCGTGCCCAACCTCTCCGTAGAGTCAAGGAAAAGCCACCGCTCCCGGCCGATGCGGCACCGGCTCCCGGCCGTCTAGCCTCGGGCTTTGCCGAGGCTGGTCAGAGTGCCGTTCTTTATGTGAACTGAATTAGGTGACGAGGAAGCCTCTGTCGAGTGATCTGCCGTCACGAAACCGCGGTGGGCGCTACGTGAGCCGAAGGGCCGGGAGTGGCCTAAGAGTTGCGGTCGTGAGCGTGCAGCGTCAAGATGGCGGGCGCGTCGGTGATGGTCGCGATGAGCATGGCGACGGCTCCAATCTTCGGTCCCTGGAGATCTTCCTTGCGGGCGAGATGGGTGCAGTAGGCGGCGATCAGCAGATTCAAAGCCGCTCTGGCGGCCATCCAGTTGCCCTTGCGTTGTGCGAAAACAAGCCCGGGGACAAGTGCCATGTCGGCGAGTCCCACGACTTGTACGGCTCTCGCGTGGTCGCCGAAGCGGAGGACCCTTGACATCTTCTGTGGGGCGACGGCGAGGGCAGCTCCTATCAATACAGTGACAAGGCCTACTCTCGTAGCCGCTCGGTCAGCCTCCTGCGCTTGCATCAGAACAGGCTTGTCGTGGCGTAAAGGCGCCAGTCGGCCAGGGCGGCGACGCGGTGCGGCTCCGCCTTCTCGAGATAGGCGGAGTCGGCGATCAGCTTCTGGAATACTTCGATGCTCGGGTAGCGCACCAGGCCGATGCCGTCCCAGGCCTCGTCCAGCGGACCGACAACACTGCCGGCCACGTTGCCGCCGAACACCAGCTCCGTAGGGCCGTAGGGACCCGCGGTCTCGTTGAAGGCCGGCAGGTAGCGGGTGAAGTAGGCCTCGCGGCCGGTGCACGGCGCGAGGTCGGTGCGGCCGCCGTAGTCCGCCTGATCACGGAACCGCAGCAAGTTGACCATGAATACCGGACTGCCGGGCGGGATCGCGGCGACCACGGCGTCTAGGCCTTCTCGATTGATCTCGGTGCTAGGCAAATTTCCTCCTGGTGAGTACGTGGGCTGGGCGGTGCGGCTCAGGAGAGCCGTGACCAGAATTCGGTGAGCGCGCGTGCGCCTTGGAGCGCGTCTTGCACCATCCACCAGTGGCCGACGCCCGCCAGTACCGCGACCTCGGCGCCCGCCAGCTTGGCCACGCGGCGCCGGCTCTGCTCGGAGCCGGTGGTGTCGTCGTCCGTCGGCGAGATCACCAGGCCAGGTCGCGCCGCGGCCGTGCTGAGGTGGCGGCCCGCCGCGGCCAGCGCGGGCTTGTCCGCGGACCGGTACAGGGCCAGGATGGCGCGGCCCATCTGCTCGTCCTGACCCGCGGCCAGGCGCTCGGCGACCGGGCTGGCGATGCCCAGGTCGCGCATTGCGGTAATGCGCTGCTCCAGTGGCGCGGTGAACATTGTCTCTACCAGCTGCTCGCCGTCTCCTGGCGTCTGCCAGATCCGGGCCAGCGGATGCCACTCGTATTCCGGGTCGAGCAGGCCGGCGGCATCACTGATCCAGCTGCGGATCAGGTCCGGACGAGCCATGGCCACGTTCAGAACATGGCCGCCGCCCCAGTCGTGGCCGACCAGATCCACCGGATGCCTGAAGGCCTCGAGCCGGGCGATGAGCCAGTCACGGTAGGCGGTCATGGTCGGATCGAAACCGCGCGGGAGGGGCGCCCCGAAGCCCGGCGGCGACAGACACACGACATCGTCCCGGTCGAGCTGGCCAAGCAGCGGACCCCATACGGCCGAGGTCTCCGGATTACCGTGCACGAACAGTGCCGGCCCGTGTGGGCTCATCGGGTATCTCTCTTCTTGTGGTTGCCGTCGTGGACCACTGTACACTTACTTAATGAATACTAAGTAAGTAGGAGGTGACGAACGTGCCGGACCAGAAGGAAAGACGCAGCCAGCAGCAGCGGCGCTCGCAGACCGAGCAGCGGGTCCTTGCCGCCGCGATGGCCTTGATCGCCGAGCGAGGCTCGCGCGGAGTCTCGCTGGCCGAGGTCGGTCGCCTGGCCGGCTACAGCAGCGGCATCGTGAGCCACCACTTCGGGGGCAAACAGCAGCTCCTCGCCGCGGTCGTCAAGCATGCCCAGCTCTTCGATCTCCCGCTCACCAGCGGTTCCAGCGGGCTCGACCAGCTCAGCTTGCTCATATCGACCTACCTGACGACCCTGCGCGAGCGGGCCCCCGCGCCCCAGGCCTTCCTCCTGCTGTGGTCAGAAGCGGTCGCGTCGGACCCTGTGCTCGCGCCGCTGTTCGCCGAGCGCGACGCCTGGTTCCGTGACCTGCTGGCTGGCTACGTCCGCAGCGGTATGGACGACGGTTCCATCCGGACCGACGCCGATCCTGAGGCGGTCGCCGTGTCCGTGCTCGGGCTGCTGCGCGGGCTCGGCATGCAGCTCATCTCCACCGCCGAGCAGGCACCACTGGACCTGGTCGTCGCTCAGATCGTCGGGATAGTCCAGCGCGGACTCGCACCTGCGGTCATTATGGCGTTCGCGACTGAAGCGTAGTCGCGGACGGTTGCGTCGTCCCACGAGCGTGCCACGTCAGGATCGCCGGCACGCAACTCCTCGACGCGCGCGGTCAGTCGCGGGTAGGAGTTCGGCGAAGATGTCATCTCCGTGCGGGCTTGTTGTCATCTGGAGAGCCCGGATGTCCGCTCTGTGGTGCGGGGAGTTGTCATTTCCCTCATCCGGCGGCACGCGCGGCGGGCAGTCTGGCGTGATTGCCAGCGCTAAGTGATGTGTGATCGGCGTTGCCGGTAAAGCAGGGTCGGTGCGCGGCCACGCTGTTGAGACTGAGCGCTCAGGCCGCGGTGGTACCCACAGGCGGCGGCCTGCTCCGCCATGGCTGATGCCGTGCTCCGCTCTTGGCCGGACGCGGCGGTGTCAACAACGGCTTGAGCGATGCACCCTAAGCTGTTGTCGCCCGGAGCCCGTTCAGGACTGAGTTCACGATCGTGTCGGCATCGTCCTCGGTCAGGGGGCGTCGTCCGCGTATGAGCCGCCACATGACGGGCCCGAATACGAGGTGCGGGCGGAGGTCCGCGACGTCCATTCCCCCTCGTCGCTGTGCGTACTCGTC